>Ga0247760_1000125_pt1 | contig 77817 bp, 67 predicted proteins | sample UWRJL171409R4_FD_179936 | JGI IMG/M metagenome (GOLD analysis project Ga0247760, IMG submission 179936) | Plant litter microbial communities from Arlington Agricultural Research Station in Wisconsin, United States - UWRJ-L171-409R-4 | ecosystem: Environmental > Terrestrial > Plant litter >... | reverse complement strand
TCCTCTAAGCTAACCACATTTCACAGGATCTCATTCACGTCTCCGAGGCCAAGGTCGGACGCAAGTTGGTTGATTGGTATCTTCGGAATCTCTCGCGCACATACGCTTGATATATACGTTGAGACAGTGGGATGGCATACAAGTGAAGACTTCCGCTTAGCGATTGTGTAATCCGGGAGTATTATGGGCTGCAGTTCTTGGTCGGCAGCATTGCATACCATCAGGCGTCAACGGATCATTTAAAAGTCCTAGCAAAAGGAGTTGATGGTGGATGGCGAAATGTCTTTGTTACAACAGAGGCAGCGGACCACTCGCAAGGAACCGGAGACGGAGATCAATGACGCTCTCCCCGGCCACCTTCGATTGGGGTGAAGGCGTGCGAGTTGATAGAAGTCAACATCCACCCAATAGCAATGGGCGCGCCCTTTTGCATCGGGTAGTAGATGAAATGATTGTAAAAGACAAGTGCAGATCTTTTGTGAGTGCTCGTTTGATTCCTGCAATGTCCTCGAAAAGGGGTTAAACCAGCTCCGTCAAGCTGATTTCTGAGTTCCCTTCCCCTTGGTCATTCTGCCCGCAGTCGATGTGGAATCGGCACAGAGGTAAAGCTAAGCTCCCCGTAACTCGGCATGGCGGCAAGGGGAACGGCTTCTCAAAGAAGGCCAATGACACACTAAAACCCAGCAGAGCACTAGACACGAGATAGGTACCTAACCCGGGGGTTCTTGTGGTCGCCTGACAGAGAGGTTCCACAGTGTCAAAGAGCTGGAGGCCTCCGAAGCCAAAATGGCGCAAGGCCATGACCGTCAGCAAGCGGTTTTTTTTTTGCCCAGCCCTGCAGCTTTATCATGTTTCCCCAGGTCGGCAGCTCGGGGATCTGTTGGTTTTGCAGGAAGAGGGAATGGCCCTGCATCGCTCATTGACGAGCTGCTGCTGCTGGTCTGCGGCTGCATATGCACTTAGTACCCCGCGGACGAAGAGCATTTCGCGAGGGCGGGGGTATGGAAGAAGTAACGAAACTGCATTGATTTGACCTTGGTTCTCTTCACGGTGGATGGGACGACCCCTTTCGCCCCTCCAATGCTAGGTGGCTTCTTACTGTCCGACATTGAGACAACGCGGGCAGCATGCAGGACCTCTTCCCCTCCCCTCCCCTCCCCTCCATTTCCCGAGCTTCCAGGCTTCATGTGAGCAAGCTCCTCTACGTGGTCATTGCCCCGCCCTGTGCTGGTCTTCCTTCCTACGGCCTGTACTGCAAGTTGGCCATGCAACGATGCTGCCGGCAAGCAGCTGCTCCTCTTTATTTATACAGGGACTGGAGGTTGCCAGGAGGTAGCTTGGGGCTTCGGCATTAGTTCTTCTCTTGTACCTCGGGCAGGGCAGCGTTGAAGGCGGGGAGGTCGCTGATCAGCAATATGCCGGAGGCTGGGATGTAATTCCTCTTCCGACCATCAGACAGCACCGGATGCAAGCAGGGGCGCCTCCGGGAGAGCAATGAGGATAGTAGCATCTCTGAAAAGGGTTAAAGGCTGGACATTGGATTGGAGACTGGAGGTCGACACGGCCTTTAATACCTGAACCCACTCACTCGACCGAGTGTTTGTTTGTCTTTTGACCCCCGCCACGGATCATGACAATCAATATGTAAGTGAGAACCCCGCTGACTAGATGCTTGGCGCAGCAGGAGAGACATTGGTACGGCTTTGTCAGTGCCGTAGCGCTGTAAGTCCTGTACATAAACTGCATCCACGGGCCAGACGCATATCAGTGCAGACGTATCAAGTAAGTAGCCCGGTTACGAGCCATCATTGACGGAGGGATGCGACGACGGACGGACCACAAGCACAAGAGTCGAGCGGGGTGATACACTGCGGGAGTGCAAGGAGGTGAGCGCAATTGAGAGGCGGGATTGATGATGCCAAGTCCTGTCCTGCCTGGGTCGCTGGAGAAAGCTTAGCCTGTCGTGTGTCGCCGTACAGGGCGTGTGCTGCACACGGAACGGACACGATGGTGTGGTTGTGAGAGAGGTGTGTGCTGAGTGTAGTGCACACTATGCGATCGGAACTCGACCCGCCGTGAGGAGTCGAACGATCTAGGCTTTGAGATGCAATTCGAAACCCCCACCGCTAGCAGGACACCTTGCCGCGGACAGGCTGATAAGATGCAAGGCAAGCAGGTCACGCGGTCCTCAAAGGACGTGAGTCGGAGTTGGGAGTTTCAGAAGTGCTGTTCGGCTTGTGAACAGATGAACCCAAGGTTCTCAGCCCCTCCACCGGCCTCCAGAAGGGGATAATTGACAGCGACGGTCGAGCTGGAGGACCCATCGTTAGTGCCCCCAAGACAGGAGCTGTGAGCTGACTAAACAATTGGCTGGCTCGTGCGACTGCGTACTCTGAACTCGCGTTGTTCGCTCCAGTTATCGCAAGGTACACCGTCCAATGCTTCCATGTTAGGAATGTTGTCTGGCGATGCTGTACAAGTCTATGGCACCTATCTACATGTTAAGATAGGGGTGTGGGGAAATGCTCCATGATTTGGAGGTCGAGCTGTGATGTCAATTTCAAGTACACTAACGTTGAACAGCTGGGGTATGGTACCGACCCAAGAGGCCAAGCTCGGCTTATTGACACCCATCATCCCTCCCATACATGTCTTGGCCCATCTTGGCCACGCCATCAACATGTGGCCGTCCGACGAAGTCTTGCTGCCAGCTCGACTGGGGGGCGTGACGCCATAAAACCAAGCTTCCTTCCCGTTTCCACACTCCCTTACCAGAGAGCGCATCTTCCACAAATTCCAAGGCGCAACCTGTTGCCGCTCTGCTTCCTGGCGCCTGCCTCGACGCCCCAGCCAACAACCAAGAAAACTCGGTTTGCACTATCTGCGGCTGCCTTTCTCGCAACTATTCTTTTTATTACTTGAACCCATTCTTCCAACACAGCAAATCGATCGCCACCCTCGAGGGAACCATCTTTGCTTGACGCAACCTCGAAACTGCGCTCCTCTCCAGCACCGCCTGCCTTCGTTCCGGTTTTGTCGTGGCGCTCGAGCTTCACCCTCGGCATCGCTCCCAACCAGTTCGATTGGCGAGCTCCCCTCCACGGCAAGCGAGCTTGCTGCGAACTCCTACGTCTGTTATTGATGCATGCTGGTACGGAATAGCCTCTGCTGGTTTCTTCTCGAAGCTGCCCCAGCACTGGCATATCTCCAAGACGAGTCGCCTCCAATTCGACGAGCTCCCACCTGCCATGGCTGAGAATAAGAATGGGAAGCTAGCATCCTTATCTCCTCTGGCTCGGAGCCCAGACTCCGATGTGTCGCCGCGGACCCAGGCGACCCCGACCGGCGAAAACTACTTCGATGCTACCAGTTATGACGCGAAGCGGGAATTCGAGGGCACTGCGATGAGTGGGCAAGACACCCGCCTGAGACTCGATGTGGTACCCTCGAGCGGGACGTCGACGGCTCCTAGTACGACCACATCAGCCTCTGGAGTGGGCCAAGACGACTCAACCAACTCGCGACGACCTTCATACAACGACAGCGATCACCCGGCCGTTATATCTAGGAAGTCATCGTCCGCGTCGGTCCAATTTCGGCCGCTACGTAACCCGTCGCTGCCTCAAGGCCTTCCGCGGAAGACCGATAACAGACGGCTTAGAGAGTCTTCGCCTTCTCCTGTGAAGTAAGTACTGATAAAATCTTTTTGTCTTCACCACAGTGCCTCGAATAATGCTCCACACAAGCCACATTTGCACGCCGCCCAGTGGTGCTTCTTTTTCTTCTTTTCTTCCAGGGATGCCTCCCGTTTCTGTTCTGGACCACCTCCAAAGGAGAAGAAGCTTCCCGTGTGGACCTCCATGATAGGTATTCTTGGCTCCATCGTCTTGGCTTCGAAGGCTGTTCACCTTCAGGATGGGTGGGGGGCACTGATGCGGGGGGAGGGGGGGGGGTTCGAGCTATCCGAGGTCATCTCGAGGGATTGAGGGTGCCTCGCCAAAGCCTCACAGGAAAGAAAAGCTCGGACCAGGGTGCTCCCATGAGAGACATCATCAACACGCACTACGGCCTAGTAACGTCCCACATTCACGATCATCACGTCATTATCCTGTCGCCTCCGCCAAGACGCATGAGCGCCGGATGGCTCGCCTTGCAAGGAAGGCGGTTGTGCGTGGTTGTTAGGCTGTGCTTTATCGACAGGCCGCCTGCAGCGGTTAAAACCCTTCTCACTCCATCCAGGAGCTAGCCGCATCACCGCAACCGCAGAGCCTCTGTTCTCTCTGGGCCGAGCTTATTCGCCAACGTCTAGCTCTTGACCCCCGCCACCCCACCAGGAAGTCCGCCTAACCGATCCTTGATGGGTGTCATAATGCTATCCAGCCCGCATGCGGTACGCAGCAGGCGGACCTCGACGCCATGCCACGGAACTTCCCTTCTCCGCCCCCTCACTTGGACTAGGCAGGTGAATCGATCGAGACCGCTAGCTAGCACACATGCGCATGCGTTTTATTTTTGGCCCTGCATCATCTGTCTTCTCTTCCAACATCTCGGTCGGTTGACTGTGATCTGAGAACCCTCAACCTAAATTCGCGCATGGTTGAGTGCCCAACCCAAGACGCTCTCCCAGCTCTTCCACAACCCATTCACCTATCATTTTCCCCTCAATACTGTTTCTTACAGCTCCGACGTGTTTCGTGGATCTCGGTCTTTGCTCTTCCAATATTAGGCCTAATTTGTGTGATGGCCACGCTAACAGGGATCTCGCCCCCGGCTCGCAGGTTTCAACCTCATGTTGGTTTTGACAACCTCCCAGTAGGCGAAGCGACCAAGAACAACACCTCATCTTTCACACTCCATGTCAGACACCAAGGATACCAACCGTCACGGAGGTCTCGTACCTTCATGGTGGGCGTGGACGAGCATGCCTATTCCGATTATGCACTGGTGTGGCTGCTCAACAACATGGTAGACGACGGCGATGAGGTGATTTGTGTACGGGTTCTGGAGAGCTCGCCTCGAGGCGGCGAGAAAGCATATCAGGACGACGCAAGGCGGCTGATGGAGGCGATCCAGGCCAAGAACGAGCACAACAGGGCGATTAGTATCATTTTGGAGTACTCCGTCGGGAAGCTACACGCAACCTTCCAACAATTGGTATGTTACGTAGCGTGCTGCCCTTCTGATTTGCTGTGGCTGACCTCGGTACATGCCTGGATAGCTTCACATTTATCAACCATCGATGCTTGTCGTCGGGACCAAGGGCCGTTCACTCGGCGGCATCCAAGGGCTCGTCAACACGCGCAACTCTTTTTCGAAATATTGTCTTCAGTACAGCCCAGTTCCAGTAGTCGTGGTCAGGCCTGACGACAAGCGCCTTAAAAAGAAAGAGAAGCGGACACAGGACCCGAGCCGACACAGCTATGCAGCCATGCTTGCGCACAATGCCGGAAGGCACGAAGCAGATAGCGAGGTCACCAGCGTGTTCGAACTCGAAAAGGGCATCTCCGCAGATGAGGAAGCCCACCGGGTCGCCGCTGCGATAGGGCTGCCGGCGGCATTCGACCCGACCATAAAACCGCTCAACATAAACCTACCCCATCGGTCTCCTTCGACATCGTCCAATGTACAGCTCAGCTCAACTGGGACGAGATCTGCATCGCCACCGCCGCCGACAGCTCAAAATGATAGTGGTGACGATGAAAGCGGTGATGACGAGGATGAATATGAGATTGAGGCTGTCTCTGCTCAGCAGATTTCACGTGAAAGTGAAAAGCAGACAGAAATGGAAAGAGTGCAGAAGGCGCGGCTCCACGCAATGGAGGTGGGAGAAGCGGCAGCTCTCTTGAAGTCGAGCAAGGAGAACGACATTGAGGAAGACGATGATGATGATGAATCACATGACACGCCAAAGACTTAGATGCAATTCATCCACATCTTGATTGGCTGCTCAAGTCGCAAAAGCCCGGCGCTAGGTTTTATTGCGCCGCAGGCTGTAGCACAGATGGCGGCGTACGGCATGAGATCGAAGCTCGCATGAGTTCAATAACCTTAGCATTGTGGAGGGGATACCCAGCGTTGTCGTAATCTAGCATTTATAACAAAACGCACATTGATTCTCCAGGGCTGACCTAGAATACATACTCGAGGTGAAACCTGATAATTTGGTCGACTTGGACGGGTGGGCGAGATTCAGCGTCTGTGCACAACTGCACTGGGGCGATAAATGCCCTCGCCTATATACTTATTTGTACCTAGCGAGCAAAACAGCAGTGCTAGGTGAATAAAATTAGTCGAGGTATATTTTGCTGTGTCTAGCCACTGTCACTGATCTGCCGTCATGGCCGTCAGGGTGCTCAGACACGAGCGGCACAGGGGCCGCATGCACAAACCGTCAGGCAGGGGCTGAGTTTTAACGTGATTCGTCATCCCAAGCAAGCACAGTGCAACGATCGCCAACTCGGCGGGTGGTGACCTCAACCTGGCAAAAAGCAAACAAACAAAGACAAGACTTGGATCTGCCCGCAGCACAGGGCGCACATATCACTTCTTCATGTTAAAACAACCTCGGATTGTTTCGCTCTCACAACTCATCTACAGGAATGGTACAGCCAGCACAAACACAGCACGCATCCGTATATCCGTAATGCCCCAGCAAATCCAATACAGGAGCCCCTCCTCTGTCCCTAACCTCTTCAGCAACTAAGGCTCCGATGCTTCCCTCCTCAGGCAGCGCTTGCAGCGCCGATGCCGACGCCTGCTCGCCCCCGGGCCAACACACCGCCCTCAGCACACTCATCTCAGTATCCCCTTTCCTAGCCACCTTCGCCTTCGTCTTCTCTCTCGCTGCCACTCGCGTCTTCCCGCGCCTCGCTCGTCTTCAACCTCCCGCCGCCGGGGATGTCATCCTGCCGTCATCTGCACCCCCGAGCTTGCGCCAGGCGCACGAGGCCCATGCGGGAAAGTCCTTGCGTCGCCGCGTTGCCGCTGTGACTTTCTCCAGCACCATCGCCCTCGCCGCTGTCCTGGCGGAGCTCATTCTCGCAGAGATATCGGACCTCGTCAGTGCCCATGCGCGCACGGTTGCGCTGCGCATTACGGTACCGACGCTGCTGTTTTTGCTGGTGGTGCTGATCCCGCTGCTGGAGCTCCAGAGTGTGGTCGCGGGGAGTGGATGGAGCTTCCAGCGTACGGCGAAGGGGCGGGTCCCGCGCGTCGCGTGGGGTCTGCTTGTGGTGGCGTTCGGCGGGTGGCTGTTTGTGTTCTGGTCGTTGGGGAAGGCGGTGCCGAGGGGGGATCATTCGGATGGCTTTGGAGAGGGCGGCGCGGCCTTCGATGGTGTTGGGGCCGGGAAGGGGAGGAAGGAGGTGGAGGAGGTGCTCGAGTATGGTGGACTGTCGAGGGCGTGCCTTGAGCGGGTGGGAGTTATTGGTATCTCGCTGATGGCATTGCTGTCGGGATTTGCGAGCGTGAGTAGTCCATGGCACACGTTTGCGGACAACAGGTCGTATCGGAGGCGGCCGATCACAGATGCCGACATCTCGAGGAAGGAGGCTGGGATGGAAGCCACGAATGAACTACTGCTGACAAAACGACACCGGTTGCGCACATTGCAGCGGAAGATGGCCGAGGGACAAGCAGCTAATGGCGGTACCGCCGCGAGCGGAATGGTGGGTAAGATGATCGGATCGTTGAAGGGAATGGCAGGTGCGGGCGGGGGCGACGCCTCGGAGATCAAGTCGTTGCAGCTCGAGATCTCCGGGCTCGAGACAATGGCGTCCAACCTGTCGGCATCGCTGTCGCTGCTGCGTACACGAAAAGCGGTCCACGCTCGCGATGGAACTGCACTCGGCAAGCTCTTGGCGATTCCGAGCTACGCATTCAGTATGTACTGTATCTACAGAATACTGGCAACGTCCCTGACGACCCTGAGACGGGCGACGTACCCGACCGCCTCCTTTTCTTCATCGGATCCCATAAACCGCTTTCTGGGCCTTCTAGCGAAGCACTGGGACCCCAAATTAGACCAGATGGCTTGGGCACGCCAAATCTCGTTCCTACTATCGGGTGTCATTCTCGCGGCCAGTGCCAACTCGGTACTACAGACCTTCCACTTGTTCTCTAAGTGGCTGCCCGGTCTGCTCTACCAAGCGCAAGCGAACCTGGCACTACTGATTGGCCAAATTGCCGCGACGTATGTGATCAGCTCCGCGCTGTTGTTGCGTAGTAACCTACCTAGGGAGGTAGGACGGTCAGTCGGTGACGCGCTGGAGAGCGCGCTCGAGCCGGGGTTTGTCGACCGATGGTTCGAGGGGTGGTTCCTTTCGGCAGCCGTTCTCACAGCCATCGGCATTTGGCTTGGGAATAAACTGGGGGGTGTTGCCGGGGACTGGGACGAGTGGGACGAGTTTGCCGGGGAGGAAATGGGTCAAAAGCGGTCCTAATCCGGACCTTGTTTATTCGGTCTTCTTAGATGTGTTGTTTGATTCATCATGGTGTTTAGGATTTATTATGGGAGTATGGCACTGTGAGACGCTCAGGACGTGAATCTCGACCCAGTGAGGTTGTGGACCTCTTCGTAGGTCTGTCTGGAAACTACATTAGGCAGGAAAGGGGAAGTGGGTTGGTGTTCGGGATGTGAAGTCTGGGAACTTAGAAGATGTCCACAATACATCTACAAATCGCACATCGACTAATTGCACGCGGCTGGGCCCGTGATTTCATCTTAGGTTTGGTGAGGTTTGTTTCAATTTATGGGATCCTGTTGGACGATAAGATTTAGCTCGGATCTGGTGTTGTTGAATCTACGGACAGTATGCGGTATTAAAGGAATAATAAAACAAAAATAAAGAAGTCTCTAAATAAAGAGTGGACGGGCAGGGGATCGAACCCTGGGCCTTTCGCATACAATGAGAACAGTATGCAAAGCGAACGCTCTACCACTGAGCTACACGCCCTTCTTGGGATGTCGGTTAACTTTTCCCCCTCCTTGTTCCAACTGTTGCTGACGATGAATCGAGGTTCAACCCCGGCTTTGAATCTCGGCTGCAGGATGATGAAGTCGATCAGACTATGGTTTTTTCTGGGTTTCCAGGCCTATCTTCTGATTGTCTTCACGTGCTGTTTGTGGATCCAGAGTAAGACGGGTACAAACTGGAGGGTTCGGGTTACTACAGCGGCAGCTTGGCAGAGCTGAACCAATAGGAGCTACATTAAGGGGTCCCGCACAGAGCTCTCAAACACGGGAGTTGTTTCGTTTCCAACCGCGCATCTGGATTATCCGCCATCATTGGCCTCTGATTCTTAGGGTAAGGGGGCTACACAAGCACGGCTCCCTTCCAGCAGTGGGGGCCTCACATTGGTGAGAGCTATGAAACACGCAAACTGCGCGCCAGTAGCCTTGGTCGACCCAGATCGGACACACGCCGCCTCCTGACTGGTTTGCGCCGCTGGTCCTGTCACCTCTTGCTCACCACCTCTTGAGTCTCTCCCAGCTCCCCCAGCAGTCATCAGTCGAAGCCACAGCAAAAACCGGATGGACCCTTTGCTTCGCCCCCCCTGGTTTCTGTCCGTTTGTCTAGACATTTGTGCCGAGGTGAGGTCCTCAGAAAGGGGCGGTAAAGACCTAAGTTATCTCGGCTCCGTTCCTTCCTTCTTTACTGCTCTGCGTTCGTTTCGTTTGCAATGCGTTCTTGAATCCATACTCTCGGGAAGAGCTTCCACTTTCACTTCCACCTCAGAAGCTGCGCTTCTTCACTTCATCCGTTTGCTTCTCTCCTGTTTCCATCGCGTGTGCGGTGGTTAATTGGCTGCTCACCAGACCCACGACACTTGTCTGCCCCTCATTCGACTTAATTACTCGACGAAGCCAGCAGAGCAGCAGCGTCACCAGCGTCACTTCCCTTTTATTATCTACTTGGTTCGCTCTTTCTCGACCTCCCGGAGAAGAAATAGCAAGACATCAGCCTTGCAGCATCATCGAAGTCGATCCTGACCAGCATTGCGGCGGCCAGAAAATAACCCGCCTGATCATCACCAGTTCGCCAAGGCATGACAACAGTGGACGGAGCGAAATAGATCCTCGCCCGCTCCCAATAAGCACTTGTGCCCCCAGGAGCCCTCGAGGTGGCATCATCGATCCATAGCCGCATTGACCTCTCAGCGGTTGGATTTGGAAAATCGCAGAGCGCATCGCGGACGTCTGAGACGCATCTCGTTTCGGGTGACTCGGTAAGGCACAGAAAGCCTACAGAGTACTTTGGCAACACCGGCCCACGGATCTCATCGCAGGCCCCTGATCGCCTCGATCCTTGCGCTGTGTAGGGCGACGCAGCACGAGGCCGTCTTCTGTACAACCTGGTCAGAAGAGAGGGTAGACTGTGGACACCACCAACTTCAACCACCAGTGGTTCATCTTCGCGCTTCTCGAACCCAACAAATATTAGCTTGGCGGTTTCCTCACCCATATTTCTCGCCATGGGTAATCACGAACGACCACGGTTGTCAGTATGGGCGGGCCTTTTATTTATGGCCTCGATGGCCCAGGCCCTGACATTGTCCAACTTTCAGTTGATTACGGCGGGGGCACCGATACCGTGCATCCTCGGGTATAACTCCAACATACCAGACTGCTCGACTACCGACTTCACGCAAGGCAACACCTGTTCAGCAGCATGCCTCAGCGGCCTCGCCAAAGTGCAAAAAGCGCTCCTCCAAATCTGCGATCAAGCCACGGCCCCAGATAGCTCGGTGCTGGGACAGGTCCTGAAGGGAAATCTGGTGAACCTGTTGTGTCCCGCGGCGGGCACAACAATACCCACATCAAGTAAAAAAACCAAGACCGCCTCAACAGCTACTGCCTCTAGCACTGTCTCCACCGCTCTTTCTAAAAGCACTCTAACACCTGTTGTTTCTTCAACAGCAACGCCTTCAAGGACCGAGACACTAGCGAACGACATTCCGACACTTAGTCCTCCGCCCGGCCCTTCGTCCGGCCCTCCGTCTGCCCCTCCACCGCGGCCAGTGCCGACACAGGCCACCGGCGCGCAGCAATCCATCAAGCCCGCCGAACCGACGTCAGAAAGACCGCTTGGGGGTGGGAGTCCCTTCGATCCCGTGGTATCGACCGGAGGCTCGACGCAATTAGCCAACAACCTCCTCTCAGCATGTTGCGTTGGGCTGATCTTGAGTTTTCTGCTTGCTCGGTAGTGGCTAGAGTGCCTGGGGATAAGCTTGACACATTGAACCTGGGTCGACACACTGGATTTAGAAATACAGGAAGTAATAATGTCTAAGAACTAGCATGCAGTTTCGTCTTACATTGGGACACGGGCTTGAAGAGCAAGCGGGTAGCGAGTGGGCTAGGATAGGTCGAGTGGCTTGCAGGCTTTGCTGTCACCTTGGTCGCTGGTTTGGGCGGTTATCGGCTTTGGAGGAGGGGAGGGCCGGAGGACCAGGGGAAGGCAGCCGCGCGCAGCAGTGAGTCCTGCCCCGGCCTAAAAGCTGGGGTGATGATACCTGATGTGAAAAAGGCACATCGAGATTCAGAAAAAACACCAATTACTCGCTGTACTTGAAGAGCCTATTTTCCCGTAAATCCCACAACTGCGAATTAAATACATGAAGAGCTGATACATAAAGACGTAGCCTCTGCTACCACTGATTAAGATTCTCGGCGAATATGTACTATCTGAAGATTTGCTGAAAGTCGAAAGTGATGCCCCAAGACACCAGGTAAATCATCCTCAAGCCTTCGCCGTCTGCGCCCACAGATCCCGTATCTGGATGATGCCAGGGATGCTCGCCAGGATGCCGACCAGCGGCTCGTTGACAAGCCCGGTGTCAGTGCTCCAGTGAATCGTCAGCGGCATCCACGCCATATTCCTCACCACCTTCTTCCGCCAATCTGCCGTCTCATCCGCCTGGTACACCTTGCCACCCCCGAACCCCTCCGCCAGCAACCGCCCCAGCTCAATGCCCACGTACGCCGCCCAGAACCGCGCGCTCCACTTGTATGCCAGCCCCTGCGTCTTGGCACTCCACCCCATCACTCCCCGCGAGGACAGGTACGCCCCGTTCTCAAGCGACTGCAGACCAATGCACAGCGCAAGCCGTGTCCACTCTATCGTCGTCTCGACCTTGGTGGTCTCCTGTGTCCCCTTGCCCTTCTCCTCCTCCTCCTCGGGAGAAGACTTCCGCAGCGCCTTGGCCACCAGCCCCCGCCCCCAGAAGTACATCCCCAGCAGCGCCCACAGCCGCAGAATCATGCGCGCCTCGCTCAGCAGCCCGGAGAGCGCCTTTAGCCTCGAGGCAAGAACAAGCGCTACCGCGCCGGCGGCGGACGTCACGGGCTTTGACCCGGCCGCAGGGGTCGCGAAGAGCACCGTCGTGCCGCGCGGGAGGGAGGCCACGAGTGCAAGCCACTCGCGCGCCGAGCGGCGGAGGAGGGATCGCGAGAGCGCCGAGAGCAGGGTGGCGCTCAGGCGCGAGGTGTAGCAGAGGAAGAGCATCACGGTGTCGATGCCGGTTGGGGTGGAGAGCGCCTTGTTCAGCCGCGTGAGGAAGGCGTCGAGGTTGGAGGGGAGCGCGGCGAGGACGGCCGCGATTGGGATCGGGGCGGGTTTCTTGGCGGGGGACGACGGCCCTGTCGGGAGGGCCGCGCCGGAGGGGAGCGCGGCGATCGGGGTTGTGCCCGCTTCGCGGGCGGAGGGGGAGGCTTTGTCGGCCATAATTGCTGGTTTGCGGTGATGATTGTGTTTGCGTGTGTGGTGTCGGTGAAAGGGAGTCGCGTCGTTGGTGGTGTTGCGACGCGGCTTCTACTCTTTTTCCCGCACTTAGAGGTGAGTTAAGCGGCGCGGTGGTGTAGGTGTGAAAGTGGAGCGGGGTCGGAGGAGAAGCCGGGTGATATGGGCTGTTGGTTCGAGCGTTATGCAACCCGACTGCTGGAATTCGAAATCCGGAGGGAAGGAAAAAAAGGGGGTCTTGACCACAAATCTCGGTGAGATTAGCCGTTGTTCATGCTGCTGGTGCGACAAGAAAAGTGGACAACGGCAGTGCGAGACGGTGTACTTTCGGAACCTGGATAGCAGAGTGGAAGCTGATGATTTGACGAGTCAGGGGCTGGATGCCGAGGCGTCTTGGCTGGGCGTGTTAGTCCGCCGCAGAGTGAGCCTCGGTCCGCGGGGAACCAGGGCAGGCGGAGGTACGCATCTGGATGCTGGGTCCCGCCAGCCGGGGCCGTAAACAGGTAACGCAGTCGCCATTGGACTGCTCGCATGTGTAGAACCTCGAAGGAACCCGAGACATAAGCAACAGTTTGTGTTGATGCACGCATTGGCACCAAACTCATTAAGAAGGGGTCCTATCTAACTTGAAGCTCCACGTCACATCCTCCCACCCGTTCCTCCTCCGAATCTTAATGCTCGAATCCACCGACCCCCAGACCGGTTTCCTCATCGCACCACCGGGAGTCGGCGCCGTTACGGCCGGAACCTTAACCCCCTCGACATCAAACCCGGCGGCAAGCGCTGCCATCAGCCCCAGACTCTCGGAGATGGCAAATGCTCGGCCCGGGCATAGATTCCGGCCACCGCCAAACGGGAACAGCGATGACCGCAACTCCTTTTCTTCAGTCCCAGTAACCTCAAGCCACCTCTCGGGTCGAAAAACGTCCGCATCGGGACCCCAGATAGCCGGGTTACGATGCGATGCCCCTGTCGCAAACTGAACATTGATTCCCTTCTTGAGAGAATACACTCGTCCATCGGTCGGGTCTCGGAGGGTCGTGTCGCTCATGACACGACGGTTGGCGAGGATCTCGTTGTATAGTCTGTGAGTTTCCCAGTAAATCGAGCCAATGTATGGCTTCTTCTCAAGCTGGTCGGCGTCGATGCATCCCAGACGTCCGCCGCTAGGGTTAGCCGTAATGGTGGTAAGTTCGGCGATCTCGTTACGGAACCGCTCGAGGATGTGCGGCTTTGAAAAGACGTTCACCAATATCCAAAATAGATCTGGTACTGTGTTGGTCACTGCGGCCCAGGGCATGTTTATCTCGATTTTTGCAATCGCATCCCACGGCAAGCCCTCGCTGGACATCTTCTGCCCGCGCATTCGCATCACGGCTGAGACGTCGTCACGCTTCCAGTGCTCGGCTTGATAGTATGGGAAGAGCGTATCCCAGAGCACTTGCCGTGCCTTGTACGCACCTGGGGCGATTAACCGGGGCATGATATTTATTGCCAGCGGAGCCACTCCAGCATCGAAGTCCCTATCAGCATTGTCAGTCTCGGACCAGCCAGAGAGATAGGGATAGTCAAAACACACCAAATGGCCTGTATCGTCCTGTCGGTAAACGGATTCTTCGCTCCGAACAGTACCTTCGTGAAGGCACGCGGCACCAAAAGCGCCAGCCAGTCATACGAGTTGGCGATACCAAGTGTTTGGCCGGGCTCAAGGCTGTTGAGAGAGCTGGCCAGCTCTTGGTAGCATGCCGCCTTCATCTGACGCACATTCTCGCCCGAAAATGCCGAGTGAATGGTATCCGTCATGGTCTGTACCCAACCCGGCTTCCCAAAGAGCTCGTCAACATGCTTGCGCTCGATACCTAAAAGGCCCTCTGCGAATTCCAAAGCGAAGGGATCGAACGATAGCTCACGGTTGCGCATGCTGGCGGCGATGAGCGCCGGGGAATTCACAACGTACACCTTGCCATTGAGCATAGGCAAAGTGCAGATCGGCAGCCGCGCCTTGCTGAAGAGACGCCAGTAGTAGCCGTTTGACTCTCGTGCTAGGCCGATGATGTGCCCAACGAACGGCACGTATGGTCGCAAGAGGGGTGGTTCCCGTGAGTCGAGGGGAATGAAGTAGGCCATCTTGAGGATCAGCAGCAGAAGAGGCACAATGATGGCTGTCAGCAGCGCCAACGGCGACAAGCCGTCTTCCATGATCCCGTTGACGCGCGACAACATGTTATCGACGCCCTGGAACATGGCGGTAAGCCAAATGAGCCTTTGTTTTCGCAACTCCGATATGGGGAAAATAAGCAGATCCACAAATTCAGCAGGGCAGTAAGTTAGAAAATAACCCCAACAATTGCGCGCGCGCCGCTTGTAATAAGTGGCGGTGGGAAAATGGATCTCAATGCTAAGTGCAGGATTCCACTCCTGATGATTAGGAAACACTAGTGTTGGTTGTTGGCTCCCGGACCATGTCGACGGGAATACTACCTACTTTAGGACTTCGTGCTGTCTTTCCTTCCAGCTGATGAAGCCAGCTCGATACGTACGTACCTACCGTACCACTCATCAGCACGGCTGCATCCGTCTAGTATCGGCCGCTTTGTAGTCCGTATTATAGTCTGGTTCCTGATTCGCATCGCGCGCGCTCGCTTAAGGGCATTGACAGGGGGGTGTCAGCCCTAGCGTCAGGGCAGGGCTGTGGATTCAGGGGTTATCACCGAAGGGCCTGGTACCGTCGTCCAGCAGAGTACCCAGTTTCAGTTGCTGCGATTGCTGATCCAGAGAATTCATTCTGTGATAGAGCAGGTCTGTATAGAAAGCATGTGATAAGACAGTGTAGATATGTGGTTCAGAGGAATACTTAATCTCACTAATATTTACAGCCTTTTGTTTACCTAGGTCGTTATTGATGCCAGGCATTGAAATGATTTGACCCTCTTGGCGGTCTTGAGAGTTGAGGTTGTTGATTGATTCACGCAACGCCATTTCAGGGTAAGGACCTAAGGTACATTCTACAAAGCAACCGTGGAGGAGATTGAAACCAGAGATACATAAACTTATTTCGCCTAAATTTATGACAATATCATGAAGTGACACTATGAGATTATAACTCACTTGAATTATGTTCCTAATGATAATCAATATTAACTACACTCCGGGCTCTTTTTACGCATATAATGTGCTGATTACCTCATGCTACCTACCCCAATTTGATCTCAGCTTGTCTTTTCACAGACGACCCATGATCACTAATCTTCAACTTGGGCGATTCAAGTTTCCCTTGACCCAGGGTATCGCTACGCTATCAGTAAACATGTCTAACACCACATTTCTCACTTGCGTTTCGGGAAAGGCACATTTCCACCCCTGACGCTCGCCCAGACACTCTCACCCACTCTCGCAGGTATCTTCGATCCTTTGAGTCGCTGGTCAATAAGCCACATGCCCACCACAAACTCCTCTCTTCCCAGCGTGCCATCATGTGTCTTGTCCACAAGATCCCAAACCTCGGCTAGTTCATCGAGCGGCAGTCGACTGCGGCTCCAAAGATCCCTCACCACGACGTTAGCAACCAATCCAGCGTTCGTGGTATTCTCCGGTGCTCTGCCATCCTCATCACTATCGTCTGCCCCTAGGGCCCAGCCGGGCCGGAGAAACAGCCCGCGATTGCTGGCCCAGACAGCTTCGTAACGACGTCGCTCACGAGCCGATACCTCGTCACGCCACCTTCGCCTAGATCCTTCTTTGTGCGCATGCTTCTTGCCACCGCTCAAAGGATGCATCGTCTTCTTGCGGGTGCGGTGAGTTCGGCGACGAGCGTCCTCATCGTCCGATAGTGATGAGTGGGGCGCACGTAGTGTTCGGAGCATGCCTATGCGCTGCTTCGAATCTTGCTGGCGGCCACTAAGCGACTTGTTGCTGCCGCCTGTGCGGTCTCGCTGAAGGCTGTCTGCTGTGCGCTGCGGCTGGAGGTACTGCGGACTGCGTGGGCGGTGTCGGTGTTGGCGTGGAGCAGGGATAGGAGGAGGTACCGGGGATGAGGATTGTATGGCTAGTCGGGCTGAGGCTAGGTTGCTTGCTACAATGGCGTCCGTGAGAGAGCCGAGGGCTAGGTTGGAGTTAGTGTTGAAGTTGGATGATGTGTTAGGTGACGTGAGACGTCGTGTTATGGCCGTTGGGCGTGAGCTTGGTGATGAGCTTGGGTGGAGAGGGGAAGAAGTAGCTTGTGTTGATCGCTGAAGGGGCGATGCCGCGTTTCTGTAAGGGATACTCGGAGGATCTCTGTCTTTGACTGGTGACATGGCTCGAGGTGACTGTGTTGAGGAAGCTGATACAAAGCTGTCGTCCGATGAGGCAGAACTTTGCGATAACGTGCGCCGCAATACCGCGCGCTTAGAAGCCGTTGCGTTTCTGATAGGAAGCTCAGGAGGCTCAAGTTTCGGCGTTTTCATGATTCTTCGAGGCTCGGGAGAAACGAGTTCAGTTACCGGGCGTCGTGCATCGTGGGTAGGAGGCGGCGTCGCTTCCCGTTTCTCCCTCTTTTTTGTACTGTCTGCTTTGGAGGTAATGTGTGGCTCTCGCGAAGCCACCTGCGGGTTGGCCTTGTTCTTGAACTGACTTCCTGGTCGCCCAGCTAAACTTCCCTCGTCGGCTACGCGGTTAGTGTCATCTCCGACACGAATGTCCACGGTTGACTTGGGACTTGGGTGCGGACTGCGCTTAGCAGCCCACGGCCTTGCCTCGAGCTCCTCTGCCTCCTTGAAAGTTGCCGCCCTAACAACAACTGAAGGCGGGGGCTTTGGCTTCAGCTTTGGCTTCAGCTTTGGCTTCAGCTTTGGCTTCAACCCCTGCCGCTGTTCGCCGCTCTCTTGCACGCTTGGACTTGGAGTCGTTGTGCGCTGCTGTCGCCGGGCTGGATCCGGGTTCTTAACTGGGTCCACATCCACTGCCTCCCTCTTACTCTCAAACAGCGATATGAGCGATCCCGTGGGTTGTATAGGTTCCGCATCGGGCATATGGTCCAGCAACGGCGCATCCGATACCACGCTGCTCGCCCCGAGACTCGACCGCCTGGTTACCCGTGAATGGAGCTGTGTTGCCGAGAGCGGCGAGTGCGCAAACCCACTCGGATTCGGGGTCGGCGAGCCAGTCCTACTAGCAGCCAGCGTTGCGGCAATATACGATGCTGACGGCCTCGCATCCGGAGTCCCCGGCGGCCCCAGGTGCTGAGACAACCTTTGCACGACCAGGCCGTGCTCCAGATCTCGGCTGTAGTGATCTGCCTCCATCGACAAGCTCCCACCCGTGACCTGCCGGCTCAAATCCTTCCTGCTTCCAGCTGGCGACCTCGGCCTGGAAATCGGCCTCTCCCGCGCAGCCTGGGTTGCTGCGCGCAAGGCTCCGTTGTCCATTCTGTTCATCATCGGATTCTGCTGCCTCGGCGTGGGTCGATCCCCGCCCGCTGCCTTGGTGTTCTGGGCCCGGAAAGCAAGCGTTGCACCCTTAAGGGCGGCGTCTGAATTTCCATTTCCATTCTCCCTATTTGAAGAATTAGAACCAGGCACCGAGGCTGAAGCAGAGGATGCGCCGCGGCCTTGCGTCGCTGCTCCTCCTGCTGCTGAGGGCTGCATGAGTCGGAATGCGGGGCGTTAGGTCTCCGGTACCTCCAGCCAACTGCACTTGTGATGCAGCTGTGGCTACGTTTGTTGCAGCATCATTATCCGCTGGGTTGGTGTTGGTAAGGGTGATGAAATGGAGGAGAAGTGTGATTGAAAGTCGAAGTCGGGTCATCTGCGAGGATCACCTCATGCAGTTCACGAGGCTGACAGGGCGGCGCATGCAACATCAACAGCAGGGGCACCAATGGATCGCCAAGTCGCGCTGACGCGAGCCACGAGCCCCAGGGGCAACTGCAAGGAAAGACAGGGAGCCTCCCTCGGCGACTCAAGGCAACGGCGCCCCGTAACGGTGGGGTACTGCATCGGATTGCCCCACTTCGTAGTCACCACGGTGGAGGTTGAAACGGCTCGTTTAATGAGGCATTCAATATCCTATCAACATGGACTTCAACTCTTCATCCGAGAGAGGAATAGCCGTAGTTACAAGCCCAGATAACATGAAGCTAACTATCTCGCCGAGAGAGCGAGAAAGAAACCAGCCATTCCAGCCACCACGGCGGACTAGATCGATCAAACCAATAACGCCAGCGGATGTTCTTCCTTCATCGCCCCAACCAACCCATACCTCCAGACCCCCCACCTGCGGTAAACAATCCCGCTCCCCCCTGCGGTGCTCTGATTGCCCCGATGCCCCCGCCCAACCCTTTCCACCGGATTAACGTGTCCGGGAACGAAGACAAAACCGAATAAAGAGAAATAGGTACAGCATGAAGTAGAGACTACCTTGGTAAGGCGAGGCACATATGTAGGTGGGTGCCGCGGTTATAAACGGGGCCGTCCCCTTCTTTCCAACATTGACACCCATCGTCAACAAGGGGCCTTGCGGCAATTCTGAAGCAGAACCTTGTAGAGAAACCAATCGTTTTTTTACGCCCCCAGAATCACAGAGCCTTGATCATTTGAGCTCGAGACTCAACGAAGCCCCCCAAAAACAAATAAAGTTGAGAATCCAGACCACAAGCAACGCTAGACAGAAATCCGCAAGCGTATGTAACCATCAGGAAAGACAACATGTCGTGATGACCATAATGCATCTTCGTAAGGCGTTGCCGCATTGTCAGTAGATTTCGTCAAAAGGCGTCTTCGTCTGTCCACTCGCTGGCAGACACAATCCGGTTGCCCTCGCCATCCGCCATGGCATGACCTGCATGCTGTTGCGGTGGGAATCCCCGCTGCCGCTTCGCCTGTCCAGGGTGCGGTCGAGCATAGCTCGTCTCGGGCGACATCCTCTTTCCTGCGCGTGCAGCACGAAGCTTGGCGTAGTATGTGTCCGAGGCGTCCATTTCCGGCTCCGAATTATCGTCGTACGTCTCCCAGTTTTCTGAGCCGGAAACTGCGGTAGAAGCCGAAGTATTGGAGATTTGACGGGCAGGTGGCGGTGCCTGCATGTAAGACGCCTGGGCGATTCGCTCGTTCTGTTGTCTCATGGATGGGTGGTAGTCACGGGAAACCGGTCTGCTGCTCTCCTGAGACACATGTCTGTCATCGTAAACGTCCTCAGGCTCGATTTGCCGGACAATGCTTGAGGCAAGCCCAGTGCCGCGATAATGGTTAGCTGGTGTTTCCAGCACCGGAGGAGGCATGAGATCCCGCATCTTAGGAGGCGGTGCCCTCATCATCGGAGCGCCATTCCGCACATTGGTCGGTTCAATCCTTGACTCCGGCCTGGTACGTTCAGGAGAGTTGTTGCCGTGCTTAAGGTTCGATAATGGTACCCGCGCAGGGATCCGGGAAGGACTTCCCTTGGTATTTACCGCTGGCGCTTGGCTCCTCGCCTGGGGTGGCCTGGCTGCACTCGGGGCTGTGGGTGTCTTTGCGGCGGCTTTGGCCCTCAAATTACCCACGCTGTTGGCCCTGCTTAAAGTCACAGGCTTCACAACTTTGGCGGAAGAGGCTGGGCCAGGAGTCTTTGAGCGAGGTCCTGGTGCAGGTTTTGCTTCGTCCATATCGATAATGTCGAGGTAACGCTCCCCGTGGACGAGGAACGGCCGCCCATATTCGTCCTCCCACTTCTCGAGGGTTTTGCGGAGTTCTGCCGCCACCTTGGGCAGCTCCTTAGAAATTCGCTTCCTCATCTTCTCTTCTCGCAGGAGCTTGCCCGGATCGCGTCTCTCGCCCTTCTGGCCTCGCATCATTAGTCGTGATGCGTCTTGACTCGATGCGGCCAGCTCATCTCGATCGTGGACCAAGGTCTTGTGTCTTTCAACAAGCGTTAGCGTGGGAGCTCGTTGCTCCCTCAGCACTTCCAGTCGGGCTATCTCTCGCTCGTGAGCCTCGAGGAGGGCGTCGCTGTAGACATCAGAAAAGGCCGGGGTAAACTCCAGCATCTCATCTTCTGAAAGATACAGAGCATCCCATAACTCCTGAAGCTTGAAACGTGCATCCTCAACAAACAAGTGTAAGTTCTGTCGTTTGAGCTCGTTCAAGCGCCCCAGCTCGTCGTCAAACTCGTTGATCTGCCGCAGGCCGCACCCTCGGTTGCTATTGAGGAACGTCTTACGCTCCTTCTCATCCACCCCGAGCTTTTCCCAAAGTGCTTCGACTGCTGCCTTCAGATCCCTTAGGCGTCTCTCCCGGCTCTTTTTCTCCTCTACCAACTTATCTCTCCTGGCCCGGAGTCTGGAGAGGTCTTCTTCGTGGAGGCCGAGCTGTTCGGGTGCGTCGCGGTAATACTTGACAATCGCAGCATCTGTCTGAGCTTGAGGTGTTCCAAGTTCAGCCCATAGCTGGATCATATTTTCCGCCAGCGATTTGACTGTGGCAACCCGTCGGGTATACTCCTCGTACACTCGTGTGAACTCTTCGTCAAGCTTGTCGACATACAAGGGCGACAGATCAAATGATGTTGGGATCGACTGATTGGGTCCTGTGGGTGGGAGTGCCAATTTGACGAATGTAGGCTCGAGGTGGAGTGAGTAGGATTCGAGGGCCTGGACAAGTTCTGGGCCCGTCAGTACTTCGTGACACATGTTTAGATGAAGGGCTTGACTCACTCTTGACCTGTTCGAAGCGCTCCCTGTGAAGCCTGCTGATTTGAATGTGCTTCTCCTTGAGAAGTTGTAGACACCGCGTGAGGGGGTAGGTGATCTTTAGGTCTTCGTCTTCCTCCGTCTGATAGTCTCTCCGGGACCGGGGGTCATCGAGGGACGACTCCATCTGGCGTATCGCGGTGACCAGCTTCTGAGCCTCCTCGATCAACTCTTTTTTTTCCGCCGTCACCAGACGGACTTGGTTGTGTAGAGCCTCGGACAGAGCTGAAAAGAGCTGTCGCATCACGCGTTAGGGCAGGCTAGCTAACACTCGCGCACCGTTTTCAAGCATACCTCAGATTCTCTCGTCTCGCGGTCATGGTTAGGGACCCCGATTTCGTCGAACAGGCCGTGCAGCTGGCCGATTATTGTGTTGACCTGCTGGGCCAAGTAGCTGGTATCCATCTCGCCGACTCGTTGGGGCGATGGCGGGGTGGAAGCAGTAGGCTGACGCCAGGCGATAGCAATGTCGGGCGAGGAAGAAAGGTGTCAAAAAGGTGTCGCGGTGTGCAGATATCAGGCGACGGAGGTGTTGTCGTTGGCGGGGCGTATCATTGAACGCGATGACGTGCAGCTCGGAGGTAGCGCTTGTTTACGCGGTGGGTTGGTCTCTCAGCACACCAACGGGAAATAAATTCGACTCCAGCGATGCATCTCGGAAAGGAAAACAAGCCGGTGTGGTCGTTTGTCGTTGAAGTTTGGGCAAGACCCGCACCGAGAAGAATTGCAGCCGTGACAATCGTGTTTTGGACAAAGAAAGACAATCGGGAGGGAATCAAGTCTCGGACTGCGGAGGTGTGGCCGCGTTTCGGGAAGTTGGACGAGAATCCTGGTTTGCGACACAGCTTTCCGTTGCCGGGCAACGACACCTAAGCGATCTATTTTCGCCCCGTCTTGTCCGCAGTTTCAGGAGACCCCACCTTCCCCTTCACCTCAAATTCAACGTCCCGGTACACTTGTCACCCCGCATTGATCAGCAAAAATGCCAGGCTTCTAGAACAATTCCAAACCAAGTTCAAGCTCGCATCTCAAACTTGATCGCGTGCGACGGTCTGGATAGTCACCTGCCTTATGACCAGCGCAATCCATTGACAGGGCCTCTCTGAATCGGGCTTGGTGCTTGGGCCTCGCACAATGAGCCAATGCTCATTGACTCTAAATGTGCCTCAATTCCCCTCGCTTGGCGTTCAGCGCTTAATTGACTACGCACTTTAAACCGGGAATTTCGCAACCGTTTGAGCGCTGGCCAGGGGCACGAGCTGCTAGCTTATATATCTTGCGGAAGCTATTGGGCCTCTTCAAGTCGACGGCCGAGATGATGAGGGGTTACCCGTGGACCTACCGAGGTAGGCAGAGCGATGATATCGTTCTTCAAAAGGGCCGACAGGAGGCCCAGGTGGCACTTTAACCCCGACTTGGTTCAAGCCATGTAGTCCCCCCTCGCAGATGGGGGGAGTGCTGAAGTCCAAGTGCCAATGACTATGACAATATTTCAACAGGAGATAAGACGTGCAGATTGCTAAGCGCGCAGCAATCATCGAGGTGAGTTACCAGACTCAACCGCTCTAGCTACGTTCGTGATTATTCCATTCCGCCGCATCTGATCCAGTGTTACGGCCATATAGAGCCTTGGGTCAGTTGCAGGGACGGGACTCGGCAGCGAAAAAGTAATGAAGCACTACACATGAAAGAGGGGAGAGACAGAGCTGACTACTGTGTGCATGACTATAAAGAAGCAATGAAGTGTTGATCCCGGTGGGATGGTGGATATATTGCACGAAGAACCTGGCTGCAATGAACCTGCATCAGAGCGAAGTGCCCTGGCGCCTATCACCAGATCTAGCCGGGCTCGAATCTTGGGGAAATGAAATTAGAGAGAACGACCGAGGCATGTTGACGACCTTTTTCGACTGCTGGGAAGGAGTTGAACCCATATCAAACTCATCTCCCGCAATCCAAGCCTGGATATGTGATGCTTGGCGTGGTGTGTTCCAGGTTGTCCGGCGAGAACATCGCGGAGAGAACAGGCAATCGGCTCTCTTCCCAGGTTGAAAGACGAGCTGGTGCCGCTTTCCGCGTCGTATTCCAGGACATCCATCTCGGAAATTCAACACTGCCGAAAGTCGGAACTCAGAACCAAGACTCGGCGCAATGCCTCGTGTCATTCGGCGTAGAGTACGTCGACCTTGTCGGAGAAGACTCATTCCGGGAATCTTCTAGATCACGGCAGGTTTGTCAATCACCGTGCATCCTCAAGCTTCAGACGAATTGCGATCGAATCTCGTCTGCGCTGCATTGACGGTGCAGCATCACATCGTGTCTCTGTTCAAAAGAGCCGTACCATCGCCATCGACAGGATGGACTGGCTAAATAACGATACACGGGGCAGAGCGGACTGCCGGCAGCTACCGCACAGATGACAGTCTGGGGAAGGGAGAGTGGAGCACCTTGTGGCGTCAGTGTAGTGTTCCTGCGAGTGCCTAGCGCAACTACCAAGTAACATGAGCATCTATCCCGGCTAGAACGCACCTAGCAGCCCAGGCCGGTACAGTCGTCTATTCCCACCGACCCGACGTAATCCTCAACTCATCCTAGCGGCGACCTTAGGGGACGTCATCCTCCATCTATCCCGCAGTCGCTACGCGATCTTATAGAGTCTCGGCCAGCGCCCACGAGGAGATCGCAGCCTTTCAATGCCCGGCGGTCAGTGCGGCGGTGACTTTTCGTCCCTTCAATGGTTGACCGCGAAGCATTTTTGCCAGAAACACTCTTTCAGGGGCAGGACCCTGCCAACATCGCATTGATGCCTCGCGAAAGGCACGAGCCAACCATTGCCTGCAGCGCCCCACCTTTTCGCCGGTCTCCTCCGCACCTGTGGCCCTTGCCCAACTGCTAGATCGGGACGATTCAAACGCTGGGCAGGCGTGTGATTGGATGAGCTCACAGGACCGCACCACCAGCCGCGAGCCGCATCCCGTTGCAGGTTTGAAGCTCTGACCCGCCCTACCTCCAACATACCTCCATTGTCGGTAGTAGCAAACATGAGTGGCTTTGCCGTACGAGTCGCTCTCTCGCTGCGTCAAGGGCAGAGCAGTAGCACGGCACCCACTTCCCCAGACTTTTCAGCACAGATCACGCCGTTCTCTCCCGGCAGATTCCATCCGTGCCGTCTCCCCTGCTGCCTTCGCATGAAGACCCCGTCCCTGTCAAGACTCACTGGCAGCAATCATGGGCTGTTTGATCACCAATGGCACCCAACAGGCCACGCTCCGTCGTGACGTCGACCCAGACTTGTCCGTCGTGTGTTCTGGCGAACTCTTCTGAAGATCTGGAATTGCCGGCCAGCTGGTATTCATCCCTTCTGGCTCTGGGGTCCGCAGGGGTCCGCCGTGGCCCGTTTCCGGTCGATATGATGGGGCTTCCGAACAGGCGATGACTTTCTGGCGTGTGTGAGCCCCATTTACCCGGCAGACATAGGAGAAGACCACGCGGCTGCCGACGGAGGGTGAGGTGTAGGAGCTTCCGCGCCGAGTCAGCGGCTTTCTGGCAGCCCGTTGACAGTGGGGGACCACGCCGGCGTCGTCTTGCATCTACGCCAGCTTTGAACTACGAGTGGCGACTATCGACCACTGTGCGGGGCCTCGGGCCATTCTGTTAGATGCCTTGATCACTCTCTCCAGACCTCTGTTCTCGTGCTTGTTCTGCATAATGCAGGTGGCGAGAGTTTACGGCGGACTGGCATAAACCTCAGCAGACGGTTAGCTGAGGCTGCTGATTCTGACCTTTGCTTTACCCAAGTGGGCTACACCTGCTCACCTTCTCTTGGCGAGATCTCCTGCAGAACCGACTTGACACACGAAGCTGATTTATCCGGCTGGTTCTCTGCATGTCAGTCGCCCTCGCAGCTGAGATGAGACGACTCACAGATCGACATGCACGCTTCTCTCGGCCTCGCCTTTGCCCTCTCTGATGCAAGCGCGGAATATGCGGACACGGCAGGCTGCTGCCCGGGGAGCAGGTAATGATTCGTTTCCTGTCATCCTCCCGCGTGGCCGTGGTGGTGGCGTCCACTATCTGCTATATCTTGATGCATATTCCCGCACCTTCTTAACCTTTGTGTTGTTACTTCGTTGCTTTTCTTGCTCGCCCCTCAACAACTACAAGCTTCTGGAATGAAATAGCATCGCCGTTATCTTGCGTCATAGACGCCGCCTTCGCCATGTCGACCAGGCTTCAGATCTTTGCTGTCTTCGTCAACTTCTTCTTCCCCGCGCTGGCCTTCATCTTTGTCACCGCCCGCGCCATTGGCAGAGTTACAACTCGCCAGTTCGGGTTGGATGATTGGTTAGTGTGCATAGCTATGCTCATGTCTTTAGCAGAGACTGTCATCAGCTACTTTTGTGGGTTCTATCTCACCGCCCTCTATCCCCGGGCCATCTTGCTGACGGCCAGTACCTAGTTATCAAGACAAACTTCGTTGGCATCCCCGCCGACCAAATACCCCAACATGACCCGACGGAGGGTCTAATCTGGGCATATACGGTCCAGATACTATACAACCCAATCCTGGCGTTGGTCAAGTCATCTGTGTTGATATTCATGTCCCGCTTATTCGGGCAGAAGGACGGCGTGCGGCGTTTTCTCCTTTGGCTCAACGTCGCCAATATCTCCCAGATGGTCGCCGTGTTCTTCGCAATTGCCCTACAATGCCTACCTGTTCCTTTTAATTGGGACCCTAGCATCCGAAATGGCCATTGCATCGACCGCCGTGTTCTCTACGTCAGCACATCCTCCTTCAATATCCTCACCGACCTGCTTATTATCGGTGTCCCCCTCTGGATTTTGAAAGGTCTCAAGATCCCGAGACGCACCAAGATTGCACTCTTCTTTGTATTTCTTCTTGGATTCCTGTAAGTATCTATTCCGCTGGAGAAACTTGGCTTCAACCGCATGGATATGTACTAACCTTTCAGTGTAACCATCACATCCGTCGTCCGCCTTGTGCTCCTTCTCCAAGGGCTATTCAACCTGCGGATCTTCTCGGATGCAACGAATAGTATTGGATTCGTGAGCTCAGGCATTGAGATAAACCTCGCGCTGGTTACGGCTTCAATACCAGCGTTATGGCCGTTCTTCCGCAGCCGAGAGCGCGGCGGTCTGTTTACACGCAGATCTGTGGCCCCAAGCCCCGTTGATGATGAGGAGAAGGGCGCAAAGTCCGTTGGCTGGGATAGCCCGCCCGCAGGTGGCAGATCCGGCAACAAGCCCGGCCGGGGAGGGAGCCGCGGTGGGAGGAGAGGCAGCAACAGAAGCGTGCGAAGCGCCCGCAATGCCCGCGGGGGCAAAGCCAAGCCTATCATTCGCGTCCGGACAGATGCGGCAGAGCTCCGGAGCCAGTCGCCCCGACCAAGCCAGGAAGAAGCCATGACAAACAATGGTATCATGCGGATTTCTGATATCCAGCGCGAGATCGATGGGATCGCAAGGGAGATTGCAGCGACGGGTTCCGGTGCCTACATTGAGAGGCCATCGACCGCTGGGACCGGGTCGGGCCGAACGATAAACTTCGCCCCGTCATTTACCGAGGCAGCGCCGCGTCCATCAACCAGCGGCCCGGACCGGCGGTTCCCGGAGCGCCACTACAGCGAGAGCGTGTATCCAGACCTTGACTACGATGAACGCGAGATCCGAGACTACAACAGCGACCGGTTTTCACGATATGGTGATCGAAGATTCGGTGTTGTGACGCCCAAGGGAACCACCCCGACAGCACCGACATGGCGACAAGCGGGCGCTGGCCGACCATTCTAATACCCCCCTTTTTATTACGAACTATACATATTTCCGCACCCTCACACCCACTTTTGGCGCATTTTGAACGGTTTACAAATATATCCCCATGGCTCTGGCGTTGGATACTTATACTTTGGTGGAAAAATGTTTTTTGATGTTTATGTTTTCTATGGACGTTTACACGTGTAAGATGATTACGACAGCGAGGATTCTATACCATCCGGTAGTTTCAATACACTTTTAGACAGTCCAAGGAGCGACGGAAGCAGTCCTGGGCAAATTGGCAGAGAGTTTAATACAGTTGCTGACCACAAATTTCTGAGAAGAGATCAGTAATGCACCTTGAGCGCCGAGGCGGCCGCGGGTGACATGGTACACGTATGGCCAGTTTCACTTCCAATTTTGTGGGATATCCACATCCAGTCCTCCTCCGTGTTCCCGACCCCCCATGTCAATGCTTATATCTTGGCTTCTTTGGCTTCTTCTAGAAAAATGGAGAAGGGAAACTGAAACGCTAATAAGCCTTCCTGAGCTCCAAGACCAAGCCAGGGCCATCGGATGAACAGTGGGTTTGGAGACCGCGAGGCAATTTAGCCTCGGTTACAAATCGGTGATCCTCTCTGCCTTGTCAATTGCTTTTTCCTAATGGGGTGAGGGACTTTTGTATTATGACGGCGTTATCATGCTGTCATTGCTGTCATCTCAATTCAGGAGGCCGGCAAAAGAGACGGCGGGTAAAACGAGGATCATGGATGAACAAGAGTTACCGAGCTTGACGAGACACATGCACGCACTGATTCCCCTCGAGTCCTCTTCCTCATTTTTGAAGCTGTTTCTACGGGTACGAAGGCTCCGACCGACAAAAAAAAGGGTCCCGGTCCCCAGAGCCAGTGCGGAAGGTGTCTCCTCACGGTCAAGCATGGCCTGTCTGTGCTGGCACAAACGGTGTGGGGAGTTTTGCCAACGGATTTTCGCAAGAAGTAGAGAGATTTCTTTTTGTGCCAAGTCCCTCTCCTGGGAAAAAAAGCCCTGTCTTTTTTCACCTCACCTCAGCAACAAGGCAAAGGGTGATCCACAGAGTGGGTATTCCCGTCCGCTCGCGGAAGGTCGCTAGATTTTTCTTCAATGGAGTAATTTTGGGCTCCTCGCCTTCCGCTTGGGCTTGAGCCTCCGAGCACCCGCCGAACAGCGACACCCGACGTCAGGCATCAAGGACCTCCTTGTTTGCGTCGAGTGTGGAGTGCAGGCAGAGTTTCTCCAGTGGGTCGGCAGCTGCAAAATCGGTTCTAGCGCCGTGTGTGAGGCCTTTTCCGCATTTTTGTTGAACGCGGGGGTGTGAAGGTGTTCAGGAAGAAAAAAACGACTCCCTGCCTTCATCCCATCGCACTGATGAATACCGAATTCGATGTGCGCAATCGACCCGATTCACACACGACCCGAGAATCTGCCTTCCGTATCTCGGTGCGCTCGGCAAGTGACCCTGGTGAGATCGATCGCGTGGTGGCTTATTGATGCCAATACGTGCCCGATGGACGCACCCCGCATTTAGACCCTCAGCCAAAGGGATGGTGGGGTCCAGCGAACAACCACTCATGGCACTCACATTTCATCTTTTGCGAGGTGCCTCGAGGGCCGGTACCCAGCCGATAAGCTGTTCGTCCCGGTCGCTTGCATGAGAGATTCTGAGAAATGACAAAATGTGCGATCTAGGCGGCGTCTGCAGAGCTTCCCGGCCCAACTAGAAGCGGATTGATTCCCAGCATGCTCACATTGTTCTACATTCTTTCCCATTAGAGGTCTAATGACCTCAGCTCACTTTGGAACGCTAGTGCTTTCGAGCCTATTTTGGCTCAGCGGCATGGGGTTGGGTGCGGGGGTCAGCATCACATCAAGATGACCGCGGGCTCCATTTCCATCCCGGCAGGCAACGAGCGACGGGCGGATACTCCGGGAGACCATCCATTCCTGTTATTGTCTTGCCTGCGAGTTAATGAAACCCGACGAACACGCCCGCGGCGTTGTCGTTACCGTATATTCTACTCGGATAGCTCCAAGCTTTCGATTCCGATGCGATCCTAGAATATTTTTGGGTGTTGATTAAAGCCAGCTTGGGATTTGACACTAGCTTGGGCTCGATGGTCCGCCATCGGCAAAACGGGTGCATCTAGAGGGTGGTTGGGACCAAGCCCATTTCATAGCATCAGTGCCCGGTTATTTGGCTCTTTGGGGCCGCGGGATGAACAGGCCATACTGTAATACAAGATAGGAAGGCCGCAGCAAATGTCCAAGCCGATCCTCTTGGCTGAGAGCGTGGGAGGGCCAACTAGTTAGGTACGGACTAGCAGCGGCCAGTCAGACCGGTGGTGCTGTAGAAGTAAGCTGCGAGTTGGTGACGTGCGGCATCGTTGCATCAGGGCTTTGCGCAGGTGTGCCGTGCAACAGCGTGACGGTACTCCGGGTAGCGAGATATCGAGGCGGCCGAAGCGCTTGTTGGAGCTGCCGGGCTGTGGTTTACCGGGAGACACCCGGCATACCGTGGGGCTTATCAGTAATGTAACAGTCACGGGTTATCCCACTGCCTCAGATACTCTGCTCCGATAAAGCGACGGGTCTGGGTGCTATTTGCTTGTCATTCCATGCTGATTCCTCTGGTCCCAGGCAGGATATCAGAAACAGTGATGATGAACTTGCGCCTGGGCTTCAGCATTGGCACTTACCAACCAGATGTGCCTGCCGGGATCACTGAGCAAGAGTGCTATGTTAGACTGACACCCTCAAGTGAAGCCTTGGCTTCCGCGCGTGGGATTGTCGCCGAGCGAGGAACACGCACCAACGCAAGCGGGCATGGAAGCTGAGGTGGGTGCGTGGGTGGTCGGTTCCCGGTCACTGGTGTTACAGTCAGTTATCAGCATTTCTGGGCGGCGCCATCCCCAACTCCTTATCAGCGGTGGGCAGAGCGCTGGCAAGTAATAAAAGCAGCCAGCGCCGCTCCATCACCCCTCCGGAGCCTAAACCCTATTCCCCGTCCTCGTTTCTCCGTCTCTTCTCCGTGGTCGCCATTGATGGTTCGGCTTCACCTCGTACGACCCTTTGGACAAGCGACTCTTTGGAAAAGACTTGTCGGATTGCGACTGGAGGCGGCTGTTCTGGTGACCCACTATCCTTATTGGGAGAGAGGGCGCCCAGAGCCACCCCTTTCAGCTTAAGGTAACTCAGGGTCCCAACAGTCTGTCGGGGAACCAGGGTCACGCTGCATGATTCCCACCACATTTTACCAGGTGACGACAACTAGCTGCGGCACACTTTCCAGATTTCGAGAAGCGATCCGATCCCAACTACATAAAACTTCGACGCCGCCGCTTGAATCTCGCACATTACGCGCCGCCCCGACGCGACCGCCGACGGAAACTACCTACAATACCTGTACCTCGACAGCGGCAGTTGCCTCAGTTTGCCGAAAGTCAATTTGCCAGGTCGTGACGGGCCGCTGAGGTGGAACCCGCTGGAGCCAAGTGTTACGTACTGTTACGTACACGTTTTCACTCCCGCCCTGCGGCTGGCACGCGATCCACCCACCGCATCGTCGCCCTGCATCCGCTTGGCTCGCAGCCCTGGGAGCCCTGCCCTGGGACAGCTGGACGCTCTGCTTGCGGTCTCCGACTCAGGGCAAGTGGGCTCGTTGGGCCACTGGCAATGAACGGCCGCCCCAGCCGATCCCTATCCCCCTCGGGCAGCTGCCGTCCGCTGTGTCGTATCGACCAGTTATTGACGCCAAGGGCAGGGTTGTTGGACAACTGTTCAGCACTATGATGTCCGCCCGGTCCTTTCTTGTCTCGCGACAGACCCAACAAGTCCATAAGCAGCCGCACCGCTCCCCTTCTGGTCCCTCGTCTCTACCTTCTCGATCGCCCCCGTCGTCCCCTATCGCACGACCAACGCTCGCCAAGGAAAAGGAAAGGGATGATCGACTTGCTGACGACAAGGCGAGCAGCACGAGCAGCAGTGACACCACCGTTTTCGCAATGCCTGCCAAGAGGAGGGAGGTGGACACCATGTCCCCAGCTGTAAGTCCGCCGAGGACTACGACTATCGTTACGCGGCCGACAACTCCGTCAAACCCAGTACAAATACCCTCGAGACACAAACTGCGCGAGGTTGCGCATCCCGTCAACCAGCATCGTCATCATGGAGAAAGGCGGCGACAATCATCCACGCAGCAGTCGAGGGATGCACACAACCCCGATGCTATCCCGGCGTCCGTTGCGGCGCTGCTCGCTGTTACCAGTATCCCGCCGCCGAGGTCGCGGAGTCTGCGCCAGTTGAGAAGCGCCACTGACAAGAGAATGACAGTGGAATCTATCATCGAAAGATCTCAGGAGTCGGAGAAGGAGCTTAGCCTGACGTTGAGCAAAGGCCCCATGGATCTCCTTCTGACCCCCCCGGAGGACCTGGAAGACGACGATCTGTCCATGTGTGACAGCGCTCTTGGATCGGTCCTCTCTACGCGAACCGTCTCCCTGGAATCCATGCCTTCACTCGTCGAATCATTCACAACCGAGGCGCTGTCTTCCTTGGGCTCACCTCACACGCCAGGGCGAAGACGAAAGGCACAACCGACACGACGATCACTAGAACCTGTCTCTTCGCCTCCCGGTAGGGTGGAACCGTACCATCCACTTTCCACGACCGAGATGGCCGTGGATGCTCTAGATTTCCGTGTATTCGACGAGGAAAAGGAAGGGCCAGAGGACAAAAAAGCGTCGCGGATGCCATTCAGGCCGTTAAAATCGGCGTTCAAATCGAACTTGACAGCGTCCTTGCGTGCGCTACGCCAAGCGGCCCGATCTTTTTCGGCCCTCAACTTTCCATCCATCCCTCCTGAGGATTTTTTAACCCGGTCCATATTGACGCTTGACCCTCAAGTCCCGTACACGGATGAGCGCCGGCCGCAGCTTGAGGAGGAGCCGACTGCAGCTCTGCGCCGTTATCTCAACCCGACCACGTCCGTTCGGTTGGAGCAACCCCTTGCTGTGGCACCGAGTCCAACATCCAAAACTTTCACTGCTTCAATCCAGATGCAAACGTACAAGGTCCATCGGCCCCGAGGCTCAAGTACAGCGTCGGGACGCATGCCGTACCCCTCAACGGGGCCTTCCACTACATCCCGATCAGGCCAAAATCCGCAGCAGAGGTCCATGGTTACCGAGTACCCCATGCCTGGGCCACGGCAGCGCGAGATGCGAGAAAATTCGGATTTCATTCGCATTGCAGTTATGGAGATGGCCATGAGGAAGCGAGGCAAGCTTGACGATCAGCAGCCAGGCCGGGCGCGGTGGGCTCTTCCGCCACGCAAGACTAGCACGAGGGCATATGTGATTGGGAACGACGGTGTACCCGCAAGATGGGTCGCTATCTCCTACGGCGTGTGATCATTTCAGTCACCCGAGACCACGAAAATACGCCACGTATCGGCAAGATTAGCCGCTCAAAGCCGCACCCACATGTGAATGTCACTGCTTTTCGACCTCTCGACAAGCGGCAAAGGGAGCACTGGAAAGTCGCTTCTGGAAGCGGTCAGGATCCCGGACCGGGCTTGAAGCGGAAGGTACCACCAGCACTTCGGCAAGCAACCCCCAACGTCCTGTCGACCGCTAGACACAATTCTTAACGAAGAACTTTGGCTTGGGCGTTTGTCGTGTGCATTTGTGCATCGGAGCTCCCGGACTATGGGAGTTCGCTGATTGTCAGCTCTTCACCCACCCCCCAAGGCCTCTGGACGTGGGACAGCGTGGGGTCTCCACGCAGCTGAATGGCTGCGTCACAGAGATCCCATCCACTGGTGAACAAAAAAAGCATGCATCATTTCAGGCATCGTTATTTCCCGCATGCATAGCGACGGATTCGGGCATTTTTACAATCTTCATCTTGTATACACACCCATCCCTAACAGTTTTGCCAGTCCGCATGGTAGTACACCCCCATTCCCCCATCCCTTTTCTCTCTCTCTCGCTCTCTCTCTCACGCACCGTGTCCTGACGAGCAATCGTCTTGGCTTGATGATTGCGACAGAACACAGTTGTCGATCTTGGGGGTATTGCGGTTCGGTCAGAAGCATTCTCGCATTGTTGGCGTTCGTTTGCATACAATCTTAGACGTGCATGGCAAGACGATGGGAGCGCACCGGTTATCAGCATTGTTTTTCCTTATGAGTTTGCATATCTACAGTGCAGCGCGGGGGGGAAAAGCGGCCTCAAAAGACTGCGAAACTCGGCGCAAAGGGGGCAACCCGCCTGTTTTCTTTGTTTTTGGCTTTTCTACAATACCCAATACTATTATTACTTTACGATGATGAATATCTATTTGGACCCGCTTTGACTCTGTCTGCCGGTTTCGGCACCGAGTTTGTTGGGACTCGCCCTCGTTTTGCCGCCTCCCTCAAGAGCGGTCGCCGGCCCGGGAAGTTTCGGGGGTTTGGGCGGTCGGCCCTCCCCGAAAGCCGAGGAGTCAATCATCGACATCGTCAGCGAAGAAACCGGAGCGCGGGGCAGGACGATACGAGCTAGTGTGGATGGCGTCAAGGCTAATTCTTGCTGGGATTGGCATTGATGTCCCCGTGGGGATGCTTAGGTCCCGACTAATAGCGTGTAGGGGGTAGATTGTGGAGTGCTTTTCAAATGCCTCGGGATGGCACTGTTCACTGATTTTGTTTGGAATGGTGAGTGAGGTTACTTGGGTAGGTAGTCGGAATGGCGGATGAGTTGTGCCATTTTTTGTGGGATGTGTGGAATCTGGGGAACCACTTCCAGCGTAGTTGGAGAAGAACTCGGGCATGTAAAGGACCCTACTTAAACCAACCTGTCGGGTCAGAAACGATGAGAGTCGGACACCAATCTCACCATCGGTACCGATGGACGACGATGCGACACCTCTCGCGTGGCCTTCCGCTACTGCGCTGCAACCTGCTAGTAGCTTGGGGATGTCCTCACCATGCTTCATCGGCAGGGCGTCCCATATGCTCGGGTTAGATGAACCTGCCAAGTGTGGTGGCGACATCTACCATCGAAAGTCGTGATCCCGTCAATTAGCGCCGGCATGGCCCGAGCTGCGTTAAGTATGTGTCACGTTGCTCTTAAAGGTCTGTCATAGCGAAAGAGAACAGCACTGGTTTGGGCGTTGTTGGTTAAGAGCCAGGTTTCAGATGAAGCAGGATGACCGTTGGCCGTAAACCGAGTCAAGCGTCTTGGATGGATAATGCTTGTTATATCTACCCGAAATAAACAAAGGGGAACCTAATTCTTGCAAACTCCAGAGGCGACATGGTGTATATACAACCTCATTTTTCATCCTCACTCTCCTCCTGCTGCTGGTTTTCCTTCCTCGTCCTGGCCCATTCTTGAGCCTTTGCCGATACTCTCTCGCGGCTCTTTGTGTCTCCCCTCTCCTCTTCCCATTGCGCCCAGCGACGGAACCACGCCTTTGCCTGCTTGGGCTTGAGCGCCTTGACCTTGCTACCACGCTCAAAAAGATCTCGCACCACTGTGAGGTCGGGCTTGTCGCCTGCGGTCGATATTTCGAGGTCCAAAAGTTGATTCCACAGGTCGAATTTCTTGGGATACGTTGCAAGAAGGTTTTCAAACAGGGTACGGCCCTGGTCACGGTCGCCGTTGGGGGAACGGAACTCAAGCGCCGCGAACTTTGGCATAAGGGCGAGATACAGGTGAGCCTGCGTACCAAGCGCCTGCGTAGCACGCTTCAGGAGGGCGCGGGCCCGGTCGGGCGAGTTTCTCTTCGTGTGCAGGAAGTGGGCGTAGTTGACCCAGACATCGGCAGATTTGGACCCGAATTTCTTGAGAATCTTTTCGAAGAGCTCGTCGGCACGCTGGTAGAAACCTGTTAGTAACGCGGCAATACTGAGGCTGCGGGGTGATAACTTACAATATACTTCTCTGACTGGATGTAGATGCTGGCTAGCCGCTCGTAAACTTCTTGCTCGTCGTTATAAGTGCAGGCACGCTTGAAGACATCCTCAACGCTCTCGTCTGTCCCATAAGCGACCTCAAGATTCAGGTAGGCAATCCAGACGTTCAACTTTTCAGTTTCTTCCCTCATGTTGATCGTCTTGATCGCCCGCTCGGCAACCTTTCTCGCGTTTGCTAGCTCGCTGACTTTCATTTGGAATGCCATATACTGGATCCAGAGTTCCGAATTATCGGGCTGGCCAAGCAGCAAGCGCTCGTAGTCGCTGCTTGTCTGCGGTCCATTAACGTCGAGTTCCGCTGTCTTGTCAACCTGTATTTGAGGTTCACGACGCTTCTTTGTCTTCTTAGGGGCGTCCGCGTTAGCTTTAGCGCCCTTCGGTGCGTCGTCAGCATCAAGTGCGGATGCGGTCCAGTCGAACCCGCCTGCATCGAGCCCCGTCAGGCTGTCTTGTCCCGCTTCCGCCATGCCAATGTCGCTGGCATCGTCTCCGGATTCGTCATTCGACTCGTCCGAGACGTTATCGGTACCAGTGATAAGAACAGCACCGCCAGCGTCGCTCATCTCCTCATCCTCATCGCTGTCGACATCGCCATCTAGGGGTGCTCCGGCATCCTCCGCATCGATATCCATCTCGCCGTCATCGGTATCCTTGAAATACGAGGGCTTCAATCCAAGATTGATCCGCTTCTGCTTCTCGTCCACTTTCAAAATCTTGGCCTTGACCTTGTTTCCTTCGTTGTAGAGGGTTCTCGCATCCTTGACGGCACGGTCTGCCATTTCGCTCCGATGGCAGAGACCCGAGAGGTTCGCGGAGCCATCGAGCTGGATGAAGGCTCCAAAGTCTTCCACCTTGCGTATTTTACCGGTAACGATTTGGCCCTCTTTGAGGTCTGAGATAGTGATCAGAGGGACGAAGTCTTTGTCCACCTGGGACTGCTTCAAGGTCATTTCAATCCGCCCGTTGTTGACCGCGATGATCCGACCCTTGACTAGCTGATCGACCTGGAAATGGTCCTTCCATTCTTTCAGGAACGAATCTGAGAGGTTTCGGATTTGCACAAATGCCGTGACCTCGCCACCGAGCATGACGAAGAGACCCTTATCAGAGACATTCTTCACGAAACCGCGGATAACTTCGCCAACTTCAAGCTTGGTGCTTTTGGTGACTTCTTTGTCCTTGACGGGGAGAGACGAGTTCAGCACTCGGGAGGGGCGCATGGACAGCCTGATCCTTTTGTTGCTCTTGTCCACCTCGACAATCGCCACTCGCACAATCTCGTACTTGGCGCACTTCAGGGGGTTCCCTTCGTCAAAATCGTCTACAAGATCCGACAGGGAGACGAATCCTGCCAATGACTCGCTCAGCTGGACCATTATCTGTCGCTCACCGACCTTGGTGATCTTTCCGGCCAGTACCTTACCCTCCTCGACCTTGTCCCACGTCAGCTCGGCTGCGGAACCGGGAGTCTTCGCTGAAAGATCCAGGCGCTTTTTTTGAATATCAACAGCCAACACCCGCACCTTGAGCGCGGAGCCTATGGGGAAGTTCTTGCCGAGATTGAGCAGTTGCGACATGTCGTCGGTAGCTTCCGCAGCGCGAATGCTTCCCCGGACGTTCGGCGAAAGGTTAACCCAAATGTGGTTTTTCTCAACGTTGTTGACGAAGGCAATATGGCTGGACCCAACCTCGAGTTTGTCGAGTGTCAGCATCTCCGGAGCGGCATCTTGCTTGACATCGCTCGGCTTGGCAGACAGTTCGAGGACTGAGTGGCTAGACCGGTGAGATATGGGGAGGAAACGGTGGTTGCGGGCGTCGTGGATGCCCAAGACACGAACTTCCACGATTTGCTTTTGCTGGAAATGCTTCAGGGGCTTTTTGGGTTTCTGTATCTCATCCCAGCTGTCAAAAACTTGCGAGACATCAATACGTCCCTGGATATTCTCGGCAAGTTTGACGTTTAATTGAGTATCCTTGATGGAAACCACCATCGCTTTTGTGAGTTTGCCGACAGGGAGGTCATCGACTGAGGTAAGCGACTTGTCCACCGGGTCTATCGCTTTCTCGACAGTGGTGCTGCTGGCCTTGCTCTTCTTCAGATCGTCTCCAGCAGTACCGGGAATACCGACCACCAAGCGACCAAGGTCCCGATCGACGGAAATAATTTCGACCTCGAGGGATTGAGCTTTGTGCATCCCAAAGTCCGATTTACTTTGCATTTCCTGGGGCATCAAGCTCTTCGGAAGGAGAGCCGTCAACAACCCTGCAAACTGAACGAAGACAGCTGTGGGGGTAATACTTCGGACAAATCCGTGAACCTTGTCCCCCACTCGGGCATCCTCGACACCCTTCAGGAGACTGCTATCCTTGCTTGCTTTAACGAGGCTGGGTTTCTGAGACAGAGTAACTGATCGGCGGCCTTCATTCTTTTGGAGCACCACGAGATCAGGCAGCGTCTGGCCAACATGGATCTTCTTCAATGCCGACTGAGTCTTGCTGATCGACTTGTCGGTGAGTTGGCTAACAGGAAGAATAGCCTTCAGGGAGTTGTCGCCTAGCTCAACGAAGATATCATCGTCGGTCTTCTGAGTCACCTTCGCGGAGACGAGGTCACCTATCTGCAGCTTTTTGAGAGCCAGTTGCTTCTCGAGCCCAAATGCAGAGGGATCTTTGCAAGAAACAATGAGTCTACTCGCATCAGGATCAAAACTGATGATGTAAATGCTGACAGTCTGACCGACGCGGAAGTGCTCCTTGGGATCGTGGATGTAGGCTTCGCTCATTTCAGATACGGGAAGGAAGCCTCGCAGGCGACCATAAAACTGTACGATAGCACCATGTTGGAGAACGTTGATGATGGTACCGGGCGCCTGCAGACCAACGGCCAACTCGTCGTACGATTTGATAGGCGGAGCTTCAGAATTGACCAGTGTCTTTTTGAGAGTCAAACGGACTTGATGCTTGGCCGGGTTGGTAGACAGCACGCGGGTCTTGACCTTCATCCCCTCTCTGAATTTCTTTTCGGGGTGTTGCAAGTGGACGTCTGAGAGATGCGACTCAGGGACCAGCCCAGAGATACCATCTGCAATGTTGACAATCAGACCGCCAAGGCCGTCTTGGTTAACGACAAGTTTCTCGACAACACCGGGCACGACTGCACCAACTGGGATGTCCTCGATCCGGAGGAAGGGCTGGTCAAGGACGTTCTGCTCAAACGAGAGAAGAAACATGCCGTCGAACGAGTTATAGCCGATCACTCTGCCAGGGTGGACCGAGCCGATTTTATATGGGCCGCTGTTTTCGAACAGCCCGTCAACTTTCCCGTCCTTGACCCGTGAGATGTGGACAAATCCGGGAACCCCTTCAACACCAACGTCAACGTAGAGCCCAATCTCGGGCTCGACCCTTCGCACTGTGCAGCTTTCAACATGCGCGGAATGCGGGAGCACCTCGAGTGGCCGCACCTGCTGACCATCTTTCTTCGCCGTCTTGGACTTCAAGGTGGCGACATGGGGTAGGACCGAGATTCCTAATTTTGGCTTCTTCGCAGTCGGGAAGGTGCAGATCACTCGCGCTTTTACTCGCGACCCGATCTTGTATTTTTCCTCGAGTTCGACACCGTCAGGGCCTGCACCTGAATGGACGAGGTCTGCCGTCACATCCAAATCGCCCATGACCTTACCAGTAATACCATGGTTAGAGATGCCTGACACAAGGATGTCAACCGCAGTTCCGGGGAGGAAGGTATATATAGTCGTTGCTTCGGATGTGAAGTTTTTGACGCTACCAAGCTTGTCGGCCAACGTAGACAGCTGGATAATCTTGCCGTTGGAGCTATTTCCAATAGCAATGCAGAGAAGGACAGCACTCGGCTGCAGGCTCTCTTCCGGTATGCTCTTGTCGACCTGCTTTCGTGAGAGAAAGCCACGCAGTTTGGAGTTAGCGATGTTGATATCCATGACGAAGCCGTGATCTTCAACGCTTGCTACCGAAGCCATGAGGGTGCAGTTTGCCACAACGTCTTGCTGCGACATGCCGGAATTTGTGTGGGTAGGGAGGAGCGAAAGCTCGATGTGCCTCTTGGGCTTTCCGGAAACTGGGGCGGATTCATCGATGGTTGACACCACGTAAGCTCGCACATACTGGCCAAGCTGGAACAGCGAGTTCAGATCAATATCATCTTCGTCTTCGTCGCTGGAGTCTCCTTCCTCGTCTTCCTTTGCAGCGTTGGCTTGCAGACGCTCTGTGAGGGAATCGGAAATAGCAGTGATTGGTACATGGCCGATGAGGTTGTTTGGCAGCGCGACGGCGATATCCAGGAGGTTGATTTCGCTGATTGTACCGAGAACCAAGGAGCCTTTAACCAGTCGCTAATACTAGTCAGACAATGGGTGCGCAAGTAGGGGTGCACCGGGTCGCACGCATACCTTGAAATTCAAACTCTCAATCTTCACAGCATCCGGATCGATTGTGGTTGTCTCCTCGGCCTCGGACTTCCGCTTCTTCCTCTTTCCACTCTTGTCGGACTTTCCACCAGTAGTGCCGGACTGCTCCTCGAACAGCGCATCCTTCTTTGCCTGAACCTGGATCTCTTGCTGTTCAAGAGGGGTGAGGACGCTTCCGCCGCCTCTTGGGAATAAGGGCTCGTCCTCCTTAAGCAATGAGACCATAGGCGCGGCGACTGGCTTGTCGAATTCATTCTTTGATTGCTTTTGCGCCTTGTGATCCTTCCCCTTTTTCGCACCCGCCTTGCTGTGGTCCTTTGGAGTATCGGTGGCTTTCGGCCGCTTGGACGGTCGAGATTCCGTTGTCGGCCGGGCTGACTTCGAGGCGGACGAGCCTCCTGGCCCTTCCTTGCGCTTCAGAGAACTCATGGTGGTGATGTAGAGGCTTGCTTCCTAGTAATTGGAGAGCAATCCGTTCTGGATTCCTCAGCCAAGTAGCCCACCTTCAAATTCAGCCAAAAAAATGCCCAGAGAAAGCTGCCCACCACATTTTTTTCGGGTGGGTCCTCTGCCCGATAACGATAAGTAAGGCGGTGAAGTTGCATGACCCACTTCCTGCCTGTCCCCAGCTTGATCCGTGGAGGGGTCATTGCCTCGCAGGGACTAGCATGAGCCGAGGATCGCCGAGCACCACGAAAGTACAAAGTAGCGCAGTACTTAACACCTGACTGAGCGGCGCTCTGCTCTACGAGGCCAAGCTAACTGCTTGATTTCTATAGTGTGCTGGGTCAAGCGAATCGGAGTGTTGCATGTTACTTTCACTGAATATGAATATAGTTTATGGGTTTACTGGATCAACCGACCAAGCCACGCCGCTTTCGGGTGGGTGAACGAAGGCTCGGCCTCAGCCAGTGCGAAAGATGCCTTCTCACTGTCAAGGCCTCCATGTGGTTTAGTTGTTATGCAGGCGGGTCATCTCCCATTCTCCGGAGCTCTTCTTCGATCTTCGAAGAAGTCTATTCCAATGTAATAATGGCCTCGCACGCACGATCTGATCAAGGGCCGTGATCCAACACCGATGACTTGCTACACTGACAAGCTGTGTGGGGCTCTCATTGAAGCATTTCGCACGGAGCAGAGACCGCACAAGCGAATGACGTACCGCTCCCAACAGTAACTCGGAGCTCGAGCCATCTCGCGCCGGGTGATAGGTAGGTAACAGCCCAACCATCAACTGCACGTTCAGCTGCGTCAGAGACAGGCAACAACTGACGTCCCCGACAAGGACGAAGTGCAATCAACCACGTCTCTTTCGGTGATTCCTCCCGTCTCTCTGCACCACCAAAATGGGCTCTCGCAAACGCGCAAAGCCAAACCCAGGCCCAACAACATCCTCCGATACGTCGAACTCATCATCGCAGACACCTTCGATCCCCATCAACGCTGGCAGCTCATCAACTACTACACCGACCCCTCAAGGAACACCTCAGCAATCTTTGCTTGGCCATTCTCCGATCAGGCCCGAGGGCCTCGAGACGCCCTCGAAGGCAATAAATCGCCAGGTAGCCAGCCCTATCTAACTCTTACCCCGGCTTTAAATGCCCTGTCCTGGCGGGCACGTTTGAACTGATCAGTCCATAGGTTCACAAGACGCGCAGCTGGTACGGTTCATGGCCTCGAAAGTCCACCGCTTCGACGCAGGTCGCGCGAGAAACGATTCTAGGCGGTACTGTGAAATCCAGGACGACTGCGGATTTCAGTCGGTTTAGCACGAAGGATCCCGACAGTATGAGCATAGACGATACGCCAGCATCTGCGCCTGTCTTGCCAGGCATCTACGAAACCCCTGAATCTGCAGTTGTAGAAACACAAGAGTCGACACCTCGAGGACTCGGCGACACATGCAAGTCAACCGATGTTGACGTTAAGGACAGAAATAGCCGCCCCCAGAACGAGCCGCCCGTCAGTACATCGATAGTTTTAGAGGAACACATGGAGCCAGCATACAAACCTCCGGCTTCGTCTGCTTGGCTCGGTGGGTGGTTTGGACGCCCAGTAAATCTTCCGCCGCCCGCCTCGCAAAACGATGGAGCTAAGCCAGACGAACCGCCGAAACCCGACGGGCTTGACACCAGCGAGGATAAACCCGACACTACCCACACTACCGACATTACCGACACCACAGCCCCCGTTATCTCTGCTCAAACCGTCGAGGCCACCGCCCCCCATCCCCTCAGTCAACCTGAGGAAGGGCCGGCGACCGCTCCTGGGGGTTCTTGGTTTGGCTTTTGGTCAAGTGGCATTGCGGCTCCAGTTCCTGCGAAAATCGATCCGGCTCCGGTCTCGGCTCTACAGTCACTAGAAGAGCCGAGTCAACTAATTAAGCCTTCAGAGGATGTCGTCATGGAAGATGCTCCTCTGCTAGATAATACTCCTGCCCCGCCCCCGAAAGCGGGTTCAACTTGGGCCTTTTGGTCTCGTGATCCTGGACCAAGTTCGAGCACGAAAAATGCGTCGCCGGAGGAGGCAGGTCAGCTCGCTGTCATTGGGGAAAGCTCCGAGGCTCATCCTAAGCGGGCCAACTCTATGGAGCTCAAGGCCTCTTCTGTGAAGGAGCCTTCCCTCAAATCTGCGAAGGACGACCAAGAGGCTTCTACGAAAAAGAACAAACGCACCCGCCCCCTTTCAATGGGTACCGACGAAATCACGGGTTCTCGCCCTGTTACTCCCAAGCGAGACATGCCCGTTAAAGCCGAGCTGGCACCGAAGGCTGGAAACTCGAAGACACCAGTGGCTGCCAAGTCAGCGCCAAATTTGTTGCTCCCGAGCTTTAGCAACACATATCGACAAAAGGACAACCCCTCCATCATCCAACAGATTGCCCAGCTTTTACTTCGTACACGCCAAACACCAACCAAGCACGTTTTTCTGACGAAAGAGCAACCGAGGATCAAGAAGGCGCTGGCAATTGGCGTCCATGGCCTGTATCCTGCGAATTATTTAAGATCTGTGATAGGTCAACCAACAGGGACGTCCATCAAGTTCGCAAACCACTCTGCTGAGGCGATCAGAAGGTGGACCGACTCTCATGATTGCGAGGACTGCGAAATAGAAAAAGTAGCTCTCGAAGGCGAGGGGAAGATTGGTGATCGGGTAGAAAATCTGTGGATACTCTTACTCAACTGGATCGACCATATTCGCAAAGCAGATCTTATCATCTTTGGGTGCCATTCTCAGGGGGTGCCTGTTAGTATCATGCTACTAGCCAAGCTCATTGAGCTTGGGATTATTACGACCGCTAAAGTGGGTATCTGTGCAATGGGTGAGTCAAAGAATGCCTATCCTGGTGTGTACGGAACGCTGATATTTTCTCAGCTGGCGTGTCACTCGGACCTTTCCCAGATTACCGGTCAAGCATGGGAATGTTGATGGGCAGCGGTGCTGAGTTATGGGAGTTTGCGAATCCGGAGAGCGAAGTTTCGAAAAGACTTCAAGCATCAATCAAGGTCATACTCAGTTATGGCACTCGAATCACGTATGTTGGCAGCATGGATGATCAGCTGGTCCCTTTAGAGGTAAGCCGTGCCTATTCGTTCGAGAAAGAGGGCACGGCATAAGATACTGATCGTCTGTACAGTCCGCCATTTATGCGCCAGCTCACCATCCGTATATATACCGCGCTGTTTTTATCGACTCTCGCCTTCACGCCCCAGACTTCATTGCACACCTCGTTGGCTTTGCCTTGAAGCTTCGCAACCTCGGCGTGTCTGACCATGGTCTAATTCGCGAGTTATCAACATCACTAGCAGGTAGTCTCTACTCCGGTGAAGGCCACTCGAGGCTATATGATGATGAGCAAGTCTACGAGTATGTGCTTTCCCGATATCCCCTACCTACATCCTACTTGCTAACATCACATCGAAGTCTGGCCGTAATACACACCCTCGAGACGACTGATGTCAGCAGTGTCGCCTGTGAGGTTCAACAACACCAGGGACTTTCTAGTCCCAACCCATACCATTTGCCCTGGATCATGCGTGGTCTACTCGAGGAAGACTTCGTGCGCACCGAGCTAAATTCCGAAACGGCGGAGCTGCTCAGACAGTTTGACGATTGGAAGCCAGTGACAAAGGCGCTAAAGGACGTCAAGTATAGGCTCGAGGCGGTGAGATCGAAGCTCTAAAGCAGAGCGTGACGCCTAGAGTATCTTGTGTTAGGATATGGTGAAGTTCAAGCTGTCTCGTTTCGGATGGTAGTTTAGCAAGGGTATGTTTGGGGAGCAGGCGTTCCAGGCATTCTTGCTGGATCAGGTATATTTCTTTTCGGTTTTGATTTCTGGAACAATCAAGCGATATGGGCGCGTGGAAGGGTAGATTCCAACATTTATACAGGGAGGTAAGCAGAGTTGGCGGGATACCCGGGGAAGGCAAGCCGCCATGATGGTGGTACACAAATGGGCTCTTGATAGACTCTGAGAGGACGAGGCTACCTTTCACATACATGTATTAGCACCTAGATGAAATGTTTGAATACATGATAACGATGACCAATAAATAGCTTTTTGATGTTTCTATTGCACTCCTGCGTCATAGCTAGATAGCCAGATGATCGTACACGCTATATGGAGGCTCCTTACACCTCTTTATACGTTGATTTACGCAATACAACTCCAAGTCTTACAGACAACTCCTCACATAGCGGCAGGTCTACCGCCTCCCCAGCTTCCAGCCGTAGATCACATCCTGTATTTGATCCCAACCTAGCTGGACCACCCTGCTCCCGTCCTCAGGCGTGGCTTCCTGCAGCACCACTGTAGGGGCACCGCTGCCATTACCATTGTTCTTCACCATACCGCCAACAACTTCATGGGCGACCCGCTGCAGGTCGCGAATGGTGAGTCGGCTAATGCGATCCGTCATTTCATTGACTGGGATCTTGCGGCCGTGGACTTGAACCTGGCGGCCGAGGTCCTCAAGCTCGACCATACGGCTCTCGAGGTTCATAAGAAGGCTGCTACGCAGCTGGTTCTTGGCGCGGTTGACCTCGACCTCGTTGAGAGCGCGAAAACCGCCAGTGTGGGTAAGTGACTGCAGCTCGCGGCACATGACCTGCAGCATGTGAGCAGCATGACCGGGGGCGCACGAGGCGGCAATACCAAACAGGCCGGAGTCCGTGTAGGAGTGATTGAAGGCAACGCACGACTCAACCCAGGCGTGTAGGTTGAGCACGTTGGTGTACAGTCTTGAGTACATGCCTTTACCGGGGCCACCGGCCGAGAATGAGCCGCCGCCACCGAGGATTGTCTGCAAGGTGGCAAGCGCGTAGATATCGTCTGAGGAGATTGGGAGGCCCTCAAAAGCAATTTGGATGTGGGTAAAAGCTTGGAGATTAGCGTTAAGCGGCACCGGCTGCGTCGGGAGGGAGAGAAAGCCGCCAGTATAGTGTGAAGGGCGCGTAAGGTCCTCAGATGTAATTGGGATGATAGGGGTGCTGGCCATGGAGGCACTATGCGCCGCCGAGGTGGACAGATTCTTGAAGAACGACATGGGAGAGCTTAGCATCGATTGTTGTTGGGGGGTGGAGGGTGTAGATGTGGAGGCTGATGAGGAATCCGACGCGCCACTCGAGCCTGACAGCAGCGAATCTATCGACGTCTCGGAGCCTGTTCTCGATAACGTAGAGGCTGACAGCGCCTTCATGTTGCCAAAGTACTTCTCGGCAAGCCTGACAGCCTCCACGTGTGGAACGCCGGCGAATGCAACGACGGTCCGTTCGGGCCGGTAGAAGGCCTCCCGATACTTCTGAACGACGTTCCGATTGATCTGGGATAATCTTTCCTCTGGGCAAAGTAACGGATTTCCAAGTGTGTTGTCCTTAAATGCGGCCATATGTACCAGCTCGGGCAGAATAAGTTCTGGCTTGGACCAGATTTCCTTCACCTCATACTCGGCCGTCTCTAGCTGCTGCGCGACCTCCTCCTCTGTGATTTGCGCATCCTGGATAGTTTCGGCCAGTAACTCTACCGCGGTAGGAATCGCCGAATTGAAGGTAGCGGCCTGGTACATCATCGACTCCCGCGAGGAGGCGCATTGGATGTTGCCGCCCAGCTTCTCAACTATCTCGAGCATCTCGTCGGCAGTTCGCGTTGACGTCGACTTGAAGGCTAACCGATCCATAATGTGGCTCACGCCTCGAAGGGATTCGTTCTCATACCGCGACCCAGCATCGATGTAGACGCCGACCCCTGAGAAGGCGTCGGGCAAATGCTCCGAGGCCACTCGCACGCCATTGTGAAGGGTTGTGAGCTTGTCGCGCTGTGTTGGGTCCTGCTGCAAGTGTCAGTGCCGGTGGTGAATGGAGCAGACTGCTAAATCCAAATAAGATGTAAAACCGCACCCTTGCTTTTGGAAGCGGTGATACCGCGGTCGCAAGCGTCCTTATCCCGAGGACAGGCGCTGCGCGAGATATCCTCGGCGATGCGCATGATGAGCGCGCCTCGGCGAGCAGCCGCGCTGGCCGACACAATCTGAGCATTTCTGCTGCGGTGCGGCTGCGTGGTGGTCAGACAGCCCTGCTCCGGTGGTATGTGTCCTAAAGTGGTCGATATCGTTTGAGGGTTCTGAGCTCGCCGTTTCCGAATTTCTTCAGCAATGAAAGCGGACAGACCGGGTTCAGGCGGGTTCTTGCTTATCGATAAGGCAGACCTCACAGAAATTAGATAATCGAGCTTGGCAGCTTGGCAGACACTTTGACGCAGCGCCTGGTGGAGTGCCTGAGAGCGCCCGGTCCCCCCGTACCTACAAAGTATACATACCATATTAGCATCTGTCCGCGTTCGTTCAAACACAAAATTCGACCGTCCAAAGCGCCCTCCGCTCCCTGGAGTCCTGTCTAATGTTCACTCACCCAGCGCCCTCGTCGCCGGGCCTTGGAACTCCCGTCGTATCTGCTGTAGATTCCGTGTCGGCTTCGCCCGTGTCGGCGACTGGAACGTCGAGGACCAGCCGACTTCGAGGCCTCAGCTATCTTCGCAATTACACACAGACCCATCTGCTGTCGCGGGACCACAATCAGCACCAGACCAATACCAGCACCACTGCCAACAACACAACCAACTCTGCCGCTGCAGCCTCGCTCCCAACGCAAGCCCCATCGTCATCCTCGTCCTCCTCTACGCCAGCGTCACGACCCCTGCTCACCTCAGGCATTTCGCTCTCGCACGCAGCTACCGAACCGACAGCCCCCTCCTCCACATCGCGGTCCAACCGTTTTTCCTTGGTTCCAGCCTTGACCCATCCCCTCGGCTCGCTGCCCCCGCCCTTTGGCACCAGGACACACGACACCGCCCCCGCAACGACCGTGACGACCACAACAACAGCACTCGGACGACGATCGACCGAGTCCTCAGCTGTACCCACTATTGTCACTTCATCACTTGGTGGCACCACACACGGGCCCGTTGCCTCGCCTGTCGAGGACATCACGATGACCCGGACACGCTCCGCAACCACTGGCGGGCGCGATGGCGGTAGCAACGTCGAAGTGCTACCCTCAATTAGATTCAGCACTTTCTACGACCCGCGTGCTACCAGACCGTCGCTCACGTTTTCCCCTATTTCGCGGACCCTGCCCACCGGCGGCGAGATCATCCGTGTCGGACGATACTCAGAACGAGATACTCAGCCAAACATTCCCCACAATGCCCCCTCGGCCGCGCCGGTTGGGTTTAAGAGCAAGGTCGTAAGTCGGCGGCACTGTGAGTTCTGGTACGAGGACGGCAAATGGTTCATCAAGGACGTGAAGAGCAGTTCCGGCACCTTTCTCAATCATATCCGCTTGAGCCCTCCCGGCACCGAATCCAAGCCTTTCCCCGTTAATGACGGCGATATTGTGCAGCTAGGGATAGACTTTAAGGGGGGCGAGGAGATGATTTTTCGTTGTGTCAAAATGAGGCTCGAGTTGAATCGTAACTGGCAAAGCAAACTGAACACCTTCAAGTATGTCCTTCCAGACCCCTCGCCCTCCTCATCACCGCCAGTGCTAACTGCTTTTCAGTATGACAACCCACAAACGGTTAAGAAACATGACTGCAAGTTCTGCAAACAACTCAGCTGCGCAGTCCTACTCGCAGGATTGCTCAATATGTCTAAATAGCATCGCGGTACGCATATCTTGTGTTGAATCCTTCGGTTTTTACGGCTCGTCTAACAATGACACAACAGCCTTGCCAGTGTCTCTTCGTCGCCCCATGCTCGCATACATGGCACTACAAATGCATCAGATCCCTTCTGGCATCCCCATCGTACCCGATATTCATTTGCCCAAATTGCCGTGCTGCCGCAGATCTCGAAGCCGAGGTAGAGGATCCTGAAGAATGGGAGCAACTCGACTCAGACGAAGGTGACCGCTCGCAGGAGGGAGCCCTACTACACGCCCGGGACAGCTCGGACAACCAATCATCTCTCCCCCCACCCCGCAAATCTAAAGAATCGGTACGGAGTACCCGCCAAGCTCAAGCTATCCCACAGCCCAAAGAGGCAGACGCCGGCGATGTGACTATGCTTTTGGAACCTCCAACCCATGCCGTGACGCAGGCCGAAGGCGCTAGTCTCACTGATAGCAGCCACTCCGGTCGGCCAAGTGTGTCCCCTTACTCAACCTCGACGCCCGTACCGATACCTTCTAGTGCGTCCTCTCAACGCGCCGTTTCTGGTGGTGCAATGATCGCTATTGGCGATGGTCGACGAGACGCCAGGACCCCGTCCCCAACCGGAGCACCTGTGGTCCTGAATGGTCACGAGGGGCCCATCACGCCGCGAAACGACGCCGGGCCATGGGTCTTCGACGGCAGTGGGGTGCGTATGCGTGTCGATGGGACAGCAGAGGGGACGAGCGGCAATAACCCAGAAGCTGCGGTAGCAGATGACGTCTCGATGACCTGATCTTGCTGTAGCGGATAGGTGTTCCAGGCAATGCGTATGGCAGATTTGGGTAAAGGGAGCTTTTTTATATCTCACAAAGTAATTTTTGCTGCAAAGTCATTGCGTCGGGCTGGGAATCGATTTGGGAGACTGGGCATCAGAAATCGGAGTTCGCGTCGGGATCATCATTCATTTGTTTTCCCCCGTCTCAACCCCTTTAGGGAGTGGAGGCAATGGGCAGAGGAGGGAGGAGCATTTGCACTTTTTTCCTCATAAGGTATATCTGTCTTGTCACCCCTTTTTTATCCTAGTATTATTGAGCAGTGGTTATTACCATGCATACACAGCACAGCGCACACAGTCCAGCCGCAGTGGCCATGAACACATATCATGGAGACCACAGGACGACCAATATAGTTGGATATCAGGAAACCTCATTAGTGTTGCCTCTCCTCTGCAAGAAATATCGTGACCGTCTCCCACCATCCCATCACCTTTTAAAGACCGAAAGCCCAAGCCGTTCGATCTCCCGCCCTTCCTGTGTATTCCGGCCCGCCGCCTCCAGCAGCCTCGTCCAGGCCTCGGCGTCCTTGATCTTGATTGCTTCCTCCGCCGCCTTGGTTCGCATACCACATTTCTCATACATAGTAATGATCTGGCCTGGCTCGAGGCCTGTGCACTTTGGTATGAATGTGGCGGCCAGACGGGCGTTGCCAGCTTGAAGTGTTTGGTTGAAAAAGGGCTGGTCTGGTGTTAGCTTCTAGCTCATAGGAGACGATGGGGCCGCTATACCTCCCACCCAATGGGACTCTTCCGCGCTCGAGATATCTCTTCGATTTCACTCCAATCACGTCTTACTACTAATCCTTGGAGGCTAGTTCGGTATAAAGTTAGCGACAGTGCCTATCAACCAGCCCAGCCATAGACCAAGGGAGATCATACCGGATCCACCAAACAACCCTTTCGGGCACTTTGAACTCGCTCTGAATCTTCTTTGCGCGCCCATGGTATCCAAGTTTGGTGAGCTTGAAGAGAGTCTGGTTCACTGACAACCCAGTAAAGCTATCGTTCAAGTTACTCTCCAGCACCTGCTGGGCATGCAGCAGCGATGCGGCCTCCTTCAGCGCACCGAGTTCGAATGCGTTCTCTTTCGCGTTATCCGTGAGCAACTTGGCCGCAAGTACTAGTTTATCACCTGCTGTCCGTACCTCAGGTTGCTGCAGCGCCTCGCGGATGAAGACGGCCGCGCCATCTATCCGACGGTCGTCTTGGTAGTATAAGTCCTTGAGCAACGCCGTGTCCTCATGGCCACTACCGTCACCGGCCCGTGCCGACGACTCGACCAGCGCAGTTGCCGTGGGCCGCGTGTTGAGAACACGGAAGAAGGTTGCAAGTGGCAGCTTACGTTTCAGCTGATGCAACACAAAATACACGAGATCTGTGTCGCCGCTCTCGATGGCCTTGTCCAGCGCCAGTTCGTCCTCTTCCATACTCAGGAGGAGGGGAACCTGGCGCCCCGCACGTGGTTCGTGGTTCAACAACTCGGTTGCCAGCCGCCCCCGACCTTCGTCGTAGGCAGCGCGGGCGATTGCTTCGAAGGAAATGCCCGGCTTCCCAGAGAGCTTCTCGACAACTTTGCAGCAGATGGCATCGTCGTCCTCGGAGCTAACTTTGACCTTTGTAGAGGCCCAGTGAACATAAATCTTGTCGGTGGGAAGGCGGAGATAGCCAGCAATCCGGAGGGCTAGAAGGTACTCGTGGCGGTTAAGCAGACGGACAATAAGTCCCTGTGGTGACAAGCGCTGGTACTGTTCGTAAGATACCGGGAGGCCAATCTCGAAGAAACGGACGGCGTTGAGAACACGTAACGTCTCGCACATGTCCACAAAGTCATCGCTGTTGTAAACATCAAGGACTGACTTTCCGAACGATGCGGCTTTGAGAAGTTGCTTCTGCCAATGTATGTTGAACTCTTGACCCGCGGCGTTTACGCACGTATCTACAGCCTCGACGAGATGGGGCCTGATCAGCTGGATATTGTCATCGGCCTTGGGCGACTGCATTTCGAGCTGCTCGACAGCATCCAGAAGTATAGAGGCAGGAGAATCAGTGCCCAGCCGAAACACGTCTTCGATAACATTGGGGACTTTCTGGAGGAAGTCGCAGGTATCGTTGGCTATAACCCTGACACCATCATAATCTTCCTAGCTGTTAGCGAAAAGAACAGGGCAGCTATCCTGGCGGATCATTCATACTCACCAGGCACTATGTGTACTCGGCCGCTGTCGTAGTAGAACCTAGCCAGGGAACCGCCGGGACCGACAAGGTGAACCTCGTCCTCCCACGCAATGACCACGGCGTCATTGCCGCACCATTCGAGGTACTTTGGTGGTATTTTGGACCTTGAGTCGTACTCGCTCAGGCGAGTCTGGAAGTCACTGGTGATAACATGGGCCTTGCCAGTTGCAGTGTACAGAGCAGCATATTTGCCGTTGGGTGAAACACCAATATGCGTGAACGGGCCGATGTCAAGGAAGCGGTCTTCACATTCGGTTGCGTCCGACACATAGACGGTGTCCACGATACTCAACAACACCTCAACTGACCGCGAGAGAGTGTATGCAGGGGGGATGATATTCCACGAGTGCACCTCACCCTCCTCAGGAGGCGATGCCAGCAGCTTTGGCCTAGGCTCGTCGTAGGAAGATACTGAGATGAGAGCGTTGTTGGAGAGGAGGGCGACCATTCCATGGTCATAAAACCTTGCAATTTCAGGTCAGCGTGATCAGCTGGGGGGAGATCTGCGGGAGCAGAATCCACTAGTGAGTGTATGCATACTTGCAAGACTTCACGCCTAGTTCCCCGGCGCCGTTTCCAAGTGAGAATTGGGTGAAATCACCTTGGAGGTCGTAATAACATCTCACAGTACCCTCAGCCGTGACCACCAACAGCTTCTCATCTTCAGACCAGCCAAGACCTTTAATAGAGCCCTTGTCCCAGCTGATGCTCCGAATGAGCTTCCCAGCACAGCTGTATATGTCTATACTGGGCTTCGAGGTCTTGGCTGGATTGAAGGCCACTAGCTTGTCCTCATTTCGATATAAAGCTGCAAGGCGGTTAGTCCGGGGCGGTTGTAGCGAATTCACAGTCAATGGGGTGCATACCTATAGCTCCCCCATATGGAGCTCCGGCAACAATAAAGTTGTCGAGGTCCAGGTCCAGGTCAAACACTTGGGTGTACAGCTGAATTTTGCGGTAGAACCGCTCGCCGACCTGTTCCCATCCTGCGGTGGGGTGAGTGACGTCCATTATTTATCATCTCCCATGCTTTTTTTTTCGTTTGATGAGTGGGCGAGCTATGAGTCGAGTTTCGAGAGATCGCCTGAGAGCACTTCGCAAGATGACAGGGGAGCTGGACACCACCGTGTGAGTTCACTGTGCGGGTATGAGAGGGAACTCAACGCTAGGCGGCTAGGCTCCAGCTGCAGTGGAGGGAGTGGGGGCTACTTCGTACAAGGATAACCGTTGTCGGCAATCGCGGGGCAATCATGAGAACCAGGATTGAACTTGCGCCTGACAGGCTTTTTGTCTGCTTGTCAACAGCTGGTTATTCTACCTCCACATTCCTGCTGCCCTTCGGCTTACGCTTTGACTGTCTCTTCAACATTTACTCTCTGTTTTCTCAGAATTACCCACCCATTTTTCGAGACAAGGAAAGCAGCATGCCTGGCTGGCGTGAAGAGTTCCTCTCTGGCATCCAAGAAGCAGAGCGGCAGAATCCCGCCAACCATGAACTTGTAGACGCTTGTTTGTTGCCTGCCATATACCCCTTCCCTGCATGGTACATTTGTCTTTTGCTGACCATCAACTAAACACAACAGGCTCCCAGCTCGCTGACCGCGTTTCTGCCCTAGAGGCCGAGAAGGCTGCCCTGCTCATCCAGTACCAAGGCGCTGCGGTTTCAAACCCAAACAGAAATGCGAACAAAGACCCAAAAGCGAAAGATGCGAGCTCAGAGCCGCCAACCCCAAATAATGATGCCCCTTTGGTTGCCCGACTACGTCTGGAGCTAGCCGAGGCTCTCCGAGCGCGCGGCCAGTTCCAAAGCCGACTTCAAACGGCAGAAGACGAGCTTACACGATTGCGAACCAAGACATCTTCAGAGGGGAAAATCGTCCGAGAGTTAACCGCCGAACGCAAGATATTGACCAGAAAGCTCAAGGACCGTGAGGAGGAGCTTCGTGCCAAGAACAAGCTGGTCGCCGACGTCCAGGACGAACTCGCCGTGCTCAACATGCAACTCGATGTGGTTGAGAAGCGCCGAGCCGAGAAGGAAGCAGAGAACAAGCAGCTAGTTGAGCGCTTTATGGAGCGCGTCGGGCAAGAAGCCGACGCCATGAACCTGGCCAATGAACCCCTTTTTACCAAAAAGAGGACAAAATAACGCGAAGGCGATTCAGGCGCTGGGGTCCATCACCGCCATGGCCAAAAAGAATCTAGACCAAGCCGCTAGCCGCTACCGCACTAACACAACTAAACACTGGGCGCATGGCAGGCATGTTACAAAGGTCTGTGTTTATTCAGTACTCCCCTATTCTCTTCCCGATGGTATCGAACATAAACCACAACGCTACCTCTTGGGACTAAAGTCCCGGAAAACCAGACTCCCAAATCAAGTCGCTGTTGACAACATATAACCTCAAGCGCTTCCCTCGCTAACCTCGAAATTTGTAGGCTACCCTCTCCTGGTTGATATGCAAAACGTGCCCGAGGCGCTTGTCCAGCTGACATATTCCTCAGGGTATGTCAAGTGTTCCACGTCCAAGATAGAAGTGGCAACATCATTTTCAGCAATCTTGTTATCATGAACAAACGTCTTCAACGACACGATCTTGCAACCCGGTTTCAGATCCAAGAACATGTTAACAAGGGTATCGTTGAGCTGCGATGTGAAGGCCTGGTTGTTGACCAAGACCACATCAGCCCTCTTGAGGGCCGACAAGATTTTTTGATTCTTGCGGAAGTCGCCCTGCTCAAGATATACCTTACCCGGCGCGATGCCCCAGAGCCGACAGCGGGCCAAAAACTCTTTCTGTTGCGCCTCAGCGAGATTGCAAGCATTCTCCATCATCTCACAACCCCAGCTCTCGCACCCGATCTCGAGGGCGGCCTGGATAACGACGTTCCCAACACCAGAGCCAAGGTCGACGAAGACTTGGTTTGAAGTTGCCTTGGTTCGATCGAAGATATCCGAGATGAAGGGATGAAGCAATTCGCCATACACATTATCCGTACCGTTCTCATACTTGGCCAGAAGCTCGACGTTGGGCGCCACTGTGCGATCGTACACTTGGTCCAGAATGAAGGCGACGAGATCCCGGGGTATGCCATGCATAGCGTCCAGGTTCCTGGCAATTGCGCCTTTCTTTTGGAGGAACAGGAGCTGCTCATTGTATTCCCGTAGCGCCTTGATAAACGCCAAACCGTCGTTAGTGTTCTTGCTCTTCTCGAGTCGACGATAAATCCCCGTGGTCTGGTTTAGAAAAATATCCGCCTGATCGTCCGCCAAGTAGTTCGACGCAACATAATTAACGACTTTCATGATATCCTTAACGGCGTCGATTTTATCCTTTCCCAGTACAAGCTCGTATCTGGCGAAGCGCGTCTATTAGTCTTGTCTTCCGCACGTATCTGCGTCTCCGGACCATATACATACCGCTCTGGAAATCTGGCGCCGGGGTATTGCAGCTTCACGCCTACTTGGTCCGGCGCCAAACCTAGCACGGGCTGACACTTCTGCTCCAAGGACGCGAACCTGGAAGCATGTATTATGGGCAGCCGCGCAACATCAGCCTCGTCCCCGCCTGCGCTAGTCCACAGTTTCGGGTGTCGGATGGCGCGATTCGGGTCGGCAAAGCGCTGCGCTTCATGCGCGCGCTTTCTGCGCTTTCGCGCATCCAGACTATCTTCCCAATCGTCATCACCCTCGTCGCCTGATTCGGAGAAGCTTGGGCTCGCTGGCGACCGGCTCGATCCCGCACGTCGCTTCCTGGCACTGCTATTGCTGGCTTCAGCCGAGCGCGGCGACGCATAGGGCGATGCAGCCGTAGGCGACGCGCGCGATGTGGGCGCGGAAAGTAGGCCGTTCTTCCTTGACCTAGCGCCCGCCGTCGAGGGCGCTGCAGCTGAGGTGGGTTGTAGTTTCGGCTTCGGCTTCGGCGCAACCGCCTGGCGCACGGTGCGGATCTCGGTCTTGACCTTGAATTTTGATTTTTGGTTGAATATGCTCATTGTGCTGGCGTCGAGAGTTCGCGGGTTCGCGTGCAGGTGGGGAGGAGAAGACGCGTGGTACCGCGCAGCGGTGCTGATATGCACAGTGTCGATCAAGGTTGCGGCAGATCTCGCGGCCAGCTACAGGAAGGCTACCGAGGAATGCGATAGGGGAGCTAGTTATGCGGGGTAAAATACTAGGGGCGAAGGGATAATCACGAAGATATAGGGCCCAGGACAAAGAAAGTGGTGGTTTGCGCTAGGATAGGTGAGGTAAAGGATGTTGAGGTTGATGGTAACATCAATTGCGGGCATTTGGAGTCCGTGTCAACCCGTTTTTCCATCCCCCGCGCTGGGAGCCGCGCCGCCCCACTGAGGCAGCCGCGCCCGCTGCGGTGGCGCGATGAAGGTCATGTGATCTAGGTACTACGAGCGCGGAAAGTCAAGCGGATGACCCGGAGCTTCAACCACGTTCAATCCCAGCGTCTTGATCCCAATTCCTCGGTTTCGTAACTCGCTTGCCTTTTTCATATCAGAGACTATCCATACAGCTGGTGGACCTCTCCCGTTCTTTCAACGGATCGGCGAGGGCCCCCAGATTGTTGGGCGATCGAGTCTAGACCCGCCGACATTACAAAGACCCTCCCATTTCGAACACATCCTATCCGTACGAAGTCTCAGGTCAAAGGAGGGGTTTCTTTGCTTTGCACAAGACGTTGCTATAAATTCTCACGGCTTTGTTTCAGATCAAAGTAGCTATCAGAGGTTATAGTCAGGCCTCCAAGTACAAAATATGCGAGAAGGCGTGGAACCTCCGCATTCACCGCTTTGGTAGCCGGCCATCTCCCGCTTGGGGGGACGCCCCTTCCTTTGTGCGTGTAGACCGTTTCGGCGTGCCATGCGCCATCCATGCCGCCATGCCGGGCGGCTTCTCCAGACTTGACACATGGTAACCAACTTCCCCTTTTCAAATACTCAATAAGGCATGCGGGACCTGAAACGCTCCGCTCAGCAGGGGCTGTTTCCAGCTTTCCATCTGAGATGGATTCTCAGCTGCGGGTTACGCTGTTCCGCTGGACAAGGTCGGCCGAAGTGATCGTGAGGGGGTGGGGCCAGGGCAAACAGCAGATCTCATCTCCGTCAATGACCCCTTGATCCGCTTTGCCTGTCCAATGAAGAGGGACGCTGCGTGGGAATTTGGTGCGGCCCTGCGAGAGCTTGATAGCCTGCAGGCGGGACGAGCGAGCAGTGATGGCAGTGGCTTGGGACGAAATTGTGGGGCGGCATCTTGACGTCATGATCGTAACCTCAACCTCACAATTTCGTCTGCGTGCCATTCATCGCCTTTGATGTTTGTACGCTAGGGTACTTTTGAAAGAACGACCGGCTTCGCAAGTGTGACGTCAAATCGACATTCTGGTACATTCGATGTTCTCACCTGATAGCGCAACGTGTAGCACGTAGCAAGCATAACGCTTCTCGGTCCGCAGAAACAGCAGCAGCACCTAAGGAATTAAATGAAGCCCATCGTGATAGGATGTATGCAGTTAGAGACGTCTGCCAAGCTGCCATGGAGATTTAGGAGGCCGCCTGCGATGGATACCGGATGGCGATCTGCAGGTGTTGTTCACAGCCCAGAGCAGTCGTACTCGATTCAAGATGTGGTGCGCCGGCCCTTGGCAAGCTGGCTTTGTTTTGCACGACAAACACCTGTTCCGGTCGAGTCTGTTTGTGACGCATGGATTGAGTAAGGTAGTGAAGGGAGCCCCGAGCATCGATGGCCTGCCCTTGCTCGTTTGGGTAGATGAGCAGCTTTTCCTACCAATCCCAGACGCGCTCTCAAGTACTAAGAAAGGACCCCTCCCGCGCTCCCTCCCAAATTCAGGGAAGGCTCTGTGTTGTTCATCCCTTCCTATGACGCACTCCCTATTCTGCAGAACGAATGCCGCTTCCATCGCGTCACGCCAGTCCCTGTCTCCCACACCAACGACCAGGTCACATCCTCGGGCCAGGGTATAAACGGACAGCCCTTCCATTCCACGCCTAAGACTGTCATCATTCATCGCTCATCCAACATCCCCCAGACCTCAACCCCAAACCCCTTTTGTGTTCTGCTTTCCGTCGACTTTGATACCCAAAATACCCTTCATTGTGATACCCCAACCTAGTAATATTCCCCCGAACTTGGTCGCTTGACAGTTCAGAAAAAAGGCACCATGGCTTCAGCTGCGAAGGTCAACAAGCCGACCGACGTCAACCAGAAGGAGGCCGACGTCAACCGCAAGCTCCAAATCTACGGCATCATCCATGCTTTCCAGAATGGCAAGGTCCCCTCGGTACGTGTCCTGCCTGCTGCTCCACCAGATGCTTGTTGTTAATCCGCAGGGATAGAATGACCAAATCGACGTTGCCCTCAACAGCTTCCTAGAGTCTAAGGCACTCTCGAACCCCTCTCAGAAGCTATCCCCCGAGGGAAAGGTGCTAGTAGCCTCTACAAGAGAGGTTGTGAAACAGGCGAAACACCTTCTCCTGTCCAAGAACCACGGAAATCTGCTCCAGGACTTCATTTGGCAGACCCAGCAGTTTGACCCCAAGGCTGTCAGTGTTCCCGGTGCGCCTATCGACAAGGAAACAGCACAGCAGCATGGAAACAAGGCCCTCGAGGGGCTGAGGACCCTTGGAACCTTGATCATCACCAACGGCCAGTTTCGCAAGCTTCGTACGTACATCCCATACACGGTATCCAACCCCACGTGACGCTAACATCGAGTAGTCCAGGATTCCACCATCCTCCTCCGCGACATGGCGGGAGACGCCGCAACCAACGCCGCTGCCCGTGTCAAACCCTCCCAGGAAGATCTCAACCAAATTGACCGACCCGCACAGGACAACACCTGGCATGAAGCCCCCAAGATTAACAAGGATGCTCTGAAGGGAAAGGCCCAGGGGCTCTACAAAGGCAATCCCAAGGAAGACGCCAAGGATGCTGCCGCCCATGGGGCTTCGATGGCGCAGAATGGCGGAGCTGGCACTTTGACAGGTAATGCCCAGGGCGGAGCCTATGCCGCCGCCAACACGCTTCAGCAGAAGGCGGACGCCAATATCGACCAAGATACCAAAGACAAGACCCAAGAGGCCAAGGATACGGCCAAGGAGAAAAAGGAGGAGTACCGTGCTCGCGCAAAGGAGTATCTTCAGAAGAAGATGCCCCAGGATCGCCGTGACCAGACAATCTGGCGTCTCAAGGTGCGTTTGGCACATAGTCCCCAAAAACGGCACGCTCTAACATTGTGACAGAAAATGGTCCTTGAATGCCAGCAACACCCAGACTACCAGACAGCCATTCAGACGCTTCTAGACCTTGCCGAGGAGTATGGTGGCCATGTAACCCATATAACCCAGGGCGGGACTGGAACCGTCAAGGATGCCAGGTCTGGCTTGCGCCAGGCTGAGGGTGACCTCAAGGTACGAGTGCCCAACTTTGTGATCTCGGTGCATCCTCTAACTACAGACAGACCCTCATCGAGCGATTTGCAAATGGCACTTCCACCGACGACTTGTGGGCGTCGATCAACATCATCTACGAGGATGCTGATAAGGATGCGGAGCTTCGCAACTGGTTCAAATCGATGAACCAATACATCCGCAGGTGCCTTCAGGAACAGGGCTATGTCCTTGACGACGCCTCGACTGAGGAGTGGAACCGACTCCACGATCGTGGCAACTACCTCCTTCGCAACAAGTACCGAGCCCACACGGATCGTATCCTGGACGAAATCAAGTTCCTTGCCGACCAGTTTGACCAAGACCCGCAAAACAAGGCTTTCGCGGCCTCGCTCAACAAGCTCTTTACAGAACTTGGCAATGACGAGAACGGCAAACCTACGTTCAAGCCTCATCTTATCAAGGATCTGACTGAGGTTATCCTCCCAGCCGTCTTTGAGAATGTGGCCTACATTCCTGTCCCTCGCATTGAGTACTCGGACCCTCAGATTGACGCGGTCATTGAGAATCTTGTACTGGAGAGTGACAACTTTATGCCCAACGTGCTCGAGATCGCTAGTGAGAACTACATGCGCTTTGGGCGCAAGAAGGTTGCCAGCAGGAGCAAGCACTCGATCGACGTCAAGGTGTCCGGCATCCAGATGGACTTGCGTGATGTCAGCTACTATATCAAGCGCAAGGAGGGGTTCCCCTCGCTGAGCGACACTGGCGTGGCTAACATCCTTCTGGCTGGTGACGGTTTCAGTTTCCGGATGAAGATGTCTTCAGCAGACGAGAAGGACAAACAGAATTTTTTCAAGGTTGACAAAGTTGATGTCGACATTAAGCACTTTCAGATCAAACTCGCCAGGTCCAACCACAAACTTCTGTTCAACCTGTTTAAGCCCCTGATGCTCAAGGTCCTTCGCCCCGGTCTTCAGATGGCGCTTGGAAAGGCCATTAAGGATCAAGTCAACAAGCTGGATGCTATGCTGTGGCAGATCAAACAGGAAGCTGATCGCGCTCTTGAGGAGGCTCGTGAGGACCCTGAGAATATTCCCAACATCTACAACCGCTATGTCTCCGCCGCGCAGAAGCAGATGCTTCTAGGAAAACAGAAGGCCGAGGGGGTAGTGGCAGACAAGAAGCTGAACTATGCCGTCACTAAGGAGGACAGCATCTTCCCGCACATCCATCTTCCCGGAGGCATCAGCTCCAAGGCGACGGAATACAAGGAGTTGGCGCGGAAGGGTGACAAGTGGGAGAGCCCCGTGTTCTCGATTGGGACTGCCTCCAGGAGCCATGACATTCCGCACGCGCCGCATGTGACTCGGAAGCCTCACACTACCAACGGTTCGGCCAACGGTTCAGCCAACGGTGCACCCACTGGCGCCGCCAACGGCCATCTCGGTGTGAAGAGCGATGTTGGTCTAAATGGCAAGATCAACCCACAAATCACCAACCCAATGGGAGTCAGAACCTAGGGAGAGGACGAAGTCCTCTTTGCGACGGGCACGGATGTGAAGACCGGAAAACGGCGTGACGACGGAACGAAGATTATTATACCCAGTTGCCGGAAGTAATGGATGGTTCAAGGGTCCCGGTACGGAAGTGCCCAAAAATTGACAATCGGAGATGTGCGAGCCTAAGAGAACAATAAGTCGTGTATTTGTTAGTTGTTCATTATTTCATAGTATTGATTCCTATGTCCTTCTCGCAGGCTTCTGCTCTGTGAACCAGCATGTCAATGCCCAATGCTGGATTTCATGACCCATGACCGCAAAGTCTGCAACATCGCCTGTAAAACACTGCTGGGACCTAGAACTGCGTATAAATCTTTGTGCACATTATTGACATTCGAGGCCAAGAGACCTGTCTAAACATCTAAACTCCATTCCGATGCAACCCATCCACCTCCTGATTCCAACACCGCCGGTTGCCAATACAAACCAGTATATTAGCATTTACAAGATTATCCCCTGCCCTTTCACTTCTCAACATACACGGGAATACCATAGACAACCACCGCTGCGGCAGTCAGATAGCGGAATAGACAGGCATCACGGGCCCGGGCGACCGCCTCCACCAACGACGCGTGTCCTGCATTATCTGCGCCCTTCTCCCCTACGACATCACCGGTGCCGGACCGTTTCGCCTCCCGTCCCCAGTCCGCGCCACCCACTTGCTTCTCTTTCCCTTTCTCCTTTTCCTTCTCGTCAAAGGTGCCCGCGGGAGTGAGTCCCCATTCCTCAAAGACGCGTCCCGCGAATCGGTCGATGTCGCGGTCCGTTACGTCCCAAAGGGTACCGACTACGGCTGGACACCCTGCTAGCATGTAGTTCCACGCCGGGCCGTAGACTTCGAACTCGCCCGCGTCAGCTAAACGTGCGCTGCTGCATCCCATGAGAAGGACGGTGGCGCGGCAACGGTCGAGGTTGCGGATGGTGCGGCTGCGGATATATTGTGCACCGCTCCCGTGGCCGAAATACAGTAAGACGTCCTTGTCGGTGAGTGCGTTCTCGAACTCATCTTCTGTAGGCTGGCGACCCACGATCCGGTTCCATGTGCTAGATGGCAGGTGCGTAGCGAGCGGACAGGAGAAGGTTTCCTGGGTGTTCTTTAAGTCGGTGGATGGGTTGAGTATATACGACCCGGATGTGAATGAGACGTGGTGGCCATCGGTAGAAGGGTGCGGTCCGTCACTCCGTTGGTTTCCGACTGGCGTAGACGAACTGCGTGCTGCTTGCTGCTCATGAATGAGACGGCGAAGGCAAGCAAGTGATGGCATACGCGACACTGCGCAGCCCTGCAAGCACGGGAGGGACTCCCATGGAAACGCATGCAGAGATTTATCCAACATCAAGATGGTGTGAACAGCCGTGTTTGGTATTTTGCTGCTTTTTACCGCAGAGTGATAGGACTGGAGGGCGTCAAATGTCTCGACGACCATGGAATCAAAATCAATCTCATCGTACGCGTTCGTCTCGCCGTGGAACTGGAGAATGTCCACAACAAAATACAATAAATCTGTCAGCTCTTCCTCAAAGTCGCAGTCCTGGGCGTTGGCGTCGCCTAGTCCAATAAACAGTTCGAGGATGCGCGAGTCGAGGGAAACTGTTGCCGCTTGCGCCGCCTTGGTCTTCTTTCCACGGACCTGCCGTCGGGACGGAAGATGCTTGTCAAGTATGTTCAAAAAGCTCTTCTGAAAGCGTGCAAGAAGGTCTGGTCGTCGAGTGTGTTGAGAGAAGATTCCCCTGAAGCCACCCAACCAGATTTGCTCAATGTTTTCCAAAAGGTCCTTCAGCCGTAGGTCTAGGGTTTCACGTTCCTGCCACCAAGCACCCTTCGCCCCCTTGGCATTCATATCTTTCGCGAGATGACAGGACTTGTTGGCCTGGTTGATGATCTCAACCAGCTCGGCTCGACCTTGCTGGAAGTTAAATACCTCTGTATCTGCGTCGCGAGAACTAGCCCGCTCGAGAGGAAGGCGAATGACGAAAGGAGCGTGGCCGGATTGAAGCTTGGTTATGCAGAGGTCATGATTGTTCTCGCTGAGGGAAAGGGATATGACAGCCCAAGACTTGGGGATGATGTCGATGTAGTCCTTCTGGAACCTAAAAAGGTCAAGGGTGAAACCCAAGCTCGTCCGTTTCGGAGCTGCCGAGTTCAATGCAAGCGGCCAATCCTGTCCTTCAAATGTAGGTTTGCTCCTCTCGAGAACGACTGCTTTTCGCTCACGCCGCCATGTCAAATTGCGAGCCAGCTCGACCGAATACGATGTGTGGCCGGATTGGGCGACCGCTCTTGCCTTAACAGAGGTTGCCGCAAGGAGGAGACCGATATTTTGAAGCATGCCTGATATCCTGTGCACCAAGCTGGCCTCACCACTGAGAGTTGCTACCGAGTGAGCTTGTAGCAAATACTCCTGAGCCTCCTTGAGGTTCTCCACGTACGCCCTGGTCGGCTCTTTTGACCCGTCTCGGGCTGCCGCGCTCCGACTTTTCTGAGCGGGAGAAGCCTTCGTTCCGAAGTGTCGATCATTAGCCAGTTTGTCGTTCAATGAGGAAACCGCTGGGAATGAGATGGTTGAGTCCTGAATAACTGAGAAAACAGGATCCCGGGCCATCTGGTCCATGCTCATACCCATCAGGCATACCGCCATGGCAACCTGTCCGGTAGGAACGAGCCCGACTGTTTTTGATGTTTCCGAAGCCTCTCCGAGAACTGCCCGGGCTGCCTGCCACTCCCTTCTTCCCAGCATGGACACTGCCTTCTGAACGAGAATCGACACACGGAGCTTGCATATCTGAGCATCTTCCACAATCACGACTGGCGTTGGAGCCACCGCTTTGGCTGTTGCGGTTGGTGTTTTCCTGGTCATTCTCTTCACTGTTGTTTGTTTGACTGTCCTCCTCGCCAGCCTTTCTGTGGGCTTGTCCTCAATATTCAACTTAGCGACCTTTTCTCCCAAAGCCGCAATGTCGGAGTCCTGGCCTTTGTGCCTGGTAAGGTTCTCGATAAATGCCTCGGCCTTCGTAAGCATGATGCTGGCGCCTTCTGTGTTCCTGAGGTCAAGATACAGCGAACTAATCTGGCAGGCTAGAGCTGCTGAGAAATAAGAGCCTTCGTCATCCGGCAGGAAATTTCCGGCTTCTTGCAACAACTCTAACGACTGGGTGGGATTCGCCGATTTAGCAAACATTGACGCTATCCAAGCTGCAGAGTGCGAGTTGTACAGCTCAGATTCGACAGCCTTTGCAAGCCTTTGGGCGTGCTCTGCGTAGTACATGGTTTCTTGGAACATGCCTAGATGAGCATAGACAGCTGAGACACGAAGGAGGTTTCGATACAGCACATAAAAGAGCTTCCAAAACTCGGGCCCGGGGCTTTGGCCGAGCTGGCTTTTTGTGGCTTCCGTGCTAGTCAAGCTGACACTGGTATCGCACGTCATAGACATGTCTGCTGAGGAATCCGGCGCCAGTCGCTGTTCGAGCTTCTTCCAGTCTTGCTGCAGAGCGCGAATGCTCTCGCGGGCGTAAATAAGCGCATAATGGGAGTCACCCCGCTCAAGTGCGATAACCGAGTGTAGGTATAAAGCGTATATCACAACATATTTTCTTTGGCCGGGCCGTATTTTCTTGGTCGACACATCAGAGTTGAACGCTGCCTGAGCTTGTGCCAGATGCTCCTCGGCTTTCTTGAGGCTGCCGATCGCAACGTAGTGCTCGGCAAAGGCGAGATGAAAATTGGCAACCGCATCACTCACAGACTGGTGAGCTTCCATGTACTCTTGGGTCTCTGAAAATAATTGCTCCGCCTTCGAAGACCGACCGAGGTTGCTGTACTGTAGGGCGAGACACGTTTTGTGATGGATGAGGTCACCTGGGGCAGGCCCTTCGACAAGATGAGAAATATCGGTCGACAGCTCTAATACTGTGGCAAGTAGGCTGTCTTGACCCTTCATCCGGAAGAAATCAGCGATAGATTCTAGGTGGTCTAGTAGCCCTGCCACATCATCGACAAATCGTTCTAGCTCCATCTTGTTCCGGCATGACTTGGTGAGAGATTGCCATGTCGAGATCGATTGCTGAACTGTGCCAGTATCGGGACAGGTATTGGTGAGCGCTATTAATGAGCGGTAGAAGGCCTTCATGTGAGGGACATAGTGTCCAAGACCTGTATCATCTCCAAGCTGCCCCTGTTCCTCAACCTGTGCGGCATCTCTGGTGACAGATAGAAGCTCAGACCGATCAGGATTTCCGATTTCCGAGCAAAGGAGATCAATAAGCACTCTAAATCTCCGAATGGGAAACCGAGTAGGTATGTATGTGCGCAGAAGTGAGTCTACAATCGGGTGCTGCAAGGAAACTTCGTCCTGTTTCCTGCCGGTTCTAAGCAGAATAAAGTGCAACCGGTGCTCGAGCGCGGCAGCTTGCTCTGCCTCGGATAAGTTGACTGTCCAGTCGGCCCACACAGATTCCAGCTTTGAAATCGAAACCAGTATTCGCGAAAGAGCTTCCGCCTTCTCATCGCGGTTCCAGGCACCGCTGATTGATGTCGTCTCCAAAGCACCGGCGATGTCTTTGAGAGTGCCATACTCGACCAGAGTGTCCCTGATCGTCTGCAGAGCAGCCAATGCCTGGTCTCTTCTCCCAAGCGCCATGCACAATTCGGCCAGCTTCTCTAGTTTTAGTAGAAGCTGGGCTTTCTCCTTCTCTGGGCCCGGTCGATTCTCCACGCACTCGATGGAACTGCGCAAAGCCCTCATTGGGGCAAGATCTTTCGGGCCTTTGGCCTGGTCACGTAAAGAGCAATACTGCATGTAGTAAAAATGAGACATCTTCACATAGTAGGAGCTCGTTGAGTCTAGAGCGGCCAGATTTCCGATGTTCTCCAGCAGCGAGGTGCAGTCGCCCAGGATTGTGCCCATAGTTTCCCAAGTGAGTCGACTCCTGTCAAGATTTGTCTTGATTGTCATGAACGCTGATTCGAGAGTGTGGTGAATCATTCCCTGCATCAGCTTGCGCCGTTGCTCGTATCGAAGATAGTCCTTAGTGCTGCTTGTAGGTGCAGGAGACTTTCCAAGCCATCGCAAGCAGAATCGCGGGCATTGGAGAACCAAGGATTCCAATAGCTCGGTTGTTTTTGTTGAAGGCACAAAATCCACACCACTCCCCCCCTTGTTCAACGTGACCAGCAAGTTGACTGCGGATCTTCGTGCAGCGCAGACGCTGGTGAGGAGCTCATCCATCTCGTTAGCATCTCCTCGCAAAGGCCCTTGGATTCCCGACAAAACCTCGTTGAGAAGTGTGTCATCTTGGTAAAACTTTGCTGGGTTCTTGAGATGAAGAGCAAGAAGCTGCGCTGCAACAGAGCACGTTTTCGCAATCGAATCTTCCTTCTCGCACAAGCCTTCTCTGATTTTCCTCACCCATGTCTCCGCGGACGAGGGCTGCCCGTTCTCTCGTGCGAGTGTAGCTAGGGTCTGGTAAATGCTGGCAAGTGCGGATCTGGACCGTTTGGAAATCGTTGGTCGTTGGCCCTCAAACTGTGGCCTAAAGCGCAGGAAGATTTCGTGGCATTTGGCGTAGACGGCCTGTCCGTTACCGTGAGTTCGCCGGACAAAGGCAGCTAGATATACCGAAAGAGGGGACAAGATGTCCTTGTCAACGTCTCCCTGGTGTTTTGCGAGTTTCCACCAATGAAGCCGAGCCTCTAGCGCAAGTGCCTGAAGTTCGAATGCTGACTCCGGGGAGACACTGAGTCGACATTCCTGCGCAACGCTGTCTTCTCTACTGGAGGAACTGGGTGCCATCGAGAGAAGGTAGTACGTCACACGTTCCATCCAGCGTGCAATCTTCCCGATGTCCATACTTTTTTCCTCAACGAACTTCAGAACGAAGTTCACAGGCGAGAATTTGCAGTCGCGACGAAGGTAAGGGAGTGCTGCCTCGATTGATGATGGCTTGTTTGTTGCTGCCAGAACCTGGAGGATCTGAATCTGAGTGGTGATGATTAAATGCAACTCTTGTCCCACGGCATGAACTCCTCCAAAGTCGAGAAGCTCTGCAACAGACTGGGTGGTGCTTTTCAATTCGAGATTTGATGTCTTCCCAACTTTCATTGTTTCGGATTTCGCTGGCGTACCATCTAAACGCTTCTTCAAGATGCGAGCTTCTCTCACGGCTTGTTCATGAAGACCCAATACAACCAACTTCCCCACGACAGCCGACATGGCAACCTCCACCTGCAACGGTGGAAACGACACCTTTCCTGTGCCATGAAGCTGGCGCATCGCCGCTAGGGCGACGCGGGCGCATTCGGCTGCGGAAAGTAAGCTCGTCGTATTTGTCGACTTAACGGGTGATCGGCCATTCTTCGAAGGGGACGACGATGGGCCGTTTGTAGACCGAGGCTGTAGGGGGGTAGCAGGAGCGGAGCTGGATCTTCGAAGAGCATTTCGCGTTGCTGTCTTAACAAGCTCGCCATCTTGGGTCGGTCGCCGACTGGGCGATGTGGGTGCCGGAGTGGGCTTCGCGGCTTCGGAGAAGGCTTTTAAGAGTGCATTGACAACCTGTGTCGCCAGTGATGCCTTTTCTCGCAGAGACAGTTCCTTCTTTTCTGCTGAAGCAGCAGCGTTGCCTCTTCTCGTGCTCGTGCTCGCAGCTGTGTTTGCCCGGGGGCGTGGCGCTTTCGTGGCGCAGGCGTCGTCATTGGGGATCAGCAGGCTCTTGAGGAGGGCTGTTGTTGCAGGCGAACACGTCGAGACAGCCGTTGTTGCGCCGCGCACGGCGTCGGCCTGGGCGGAGAGATCCATGAAGATGTCTAGAGGGCTGATTCTTAATCATATCATCGCCAATTCATAGGACGCGTATCCAAAAGGCAGCAAGTATGGGTTAGTGAAAGAAAGCAATGTTCAGAAGCTAGCCGCCGTTGACAAGGCAGCATGCGAACCAAACGTCAGCGAACACGAGCTGCGATTGGTGGCCGCTTCCCTGCGGCGAGATAGCGCTCTCGGCGCTTCAGCTTTTTGCAGGCAAATATTGACTCAGCGGCAGAATCTCGGCTGCCGTTGACAAGGCAACAGCACCTGACCCACTCCTTCTCTTATCGAGGGGGAGCGCAATTTCGGTGTAACGCGCTAGGCCGCTTCCGGCAACCACCACCACCAATAACCCTCTCCTAGTAATCGCAGTAATCGGCTGCGCGCACGTGGATAAGCTATCGCCGATAAAGAAATTTTCTACTTATCAGAAGCCCCTGATTTCCAACCACTTCCAACCCCTGTATTTCGAACGCGAACCCCCTACCCCCTCTATAACGCAACGCGCCGTATGCGCTAGGGCCGCTGGCACCACCATCACCACCTCCACCCACCACCAACCACCACCACCATCACCACCATGGCCGACGGCTTGTACGCAGCCGCTAAGGGCCGTGCTTAGGAGGCGTAGAGAGCCAGCTTGTAAGCGAAGAAGGACGAGCAGCTGGTAAATATAATAAGGAGCTACACTTTAAAGCAGCGTGAGTGGAGGGCGTGGTGCTATAAGCTGCACGCAGGGCTAGATGGAACCCTCTCTACCTGGCCAGATGGTGAGCTTGTTACGCTAAATAAGCTAATTACTTGGCTGAAGGAAGATATCCTCCTATAGTACGTTAAGGTACCTAAGAAGCACCGCAGCTATAACCGTACAGAGCTACCACTTTAGGCCGATAAGTAAGCCGCTCTCTGTAAAGTTAAAGCTCTCGTTATAACGTTAGTAATGCTAGTTACTAAAGCAGCTCGAATCTTTACTAATAACTGTAAGAGCTATATACCGCTATTAACTATAATAGCGGTAATAGTAACGGTAACAGCTACTAACGATAGAGAGGAAGGTAACCTTTACATAAAGGGTATAATAAATACGTATATCGTTACTGTAATTAAGCTTTAGCGTATGTAAGTAACTTATAGCAGTAAGAATACGGATAACTTACGTAATGCCGCTATACGTAGCTTTTTAGAATAACGTAATTATTAAAGAAACTAGCTTAACTACGTTAACTTTAAAGATTATAATGTTAAAAGTATTTAAGCTAAGTATTCTACTGCTAAGTGGCTTATAATTTAAGAGCACTTACTTTACAGAGTAGTTAATATGCTGTAGAACTTTTAAACGTACTTAGATCTTCTTTTCGGCTATTATTACTTCCTGTATAGAGAGAACTGCTAAAAGATAGAGCTTACTAACCTCTCTTTACTTAATTACCTTTCTGTTAAAAGCCTTACGTTATATAGCTACTTTATATCGTTTTTACAAAATGGTAAGATGAATAAGACAGTAAAAAAGGAGTTTATAAAGTTTTTACGTTATAAGAACCCCTTTTTTTATACGTAAGGCACCTTAGTATAGTTATTCTTCTAATGATAGCATATTATAAGTAAACTGTTACCTTCTTTTTACTATTATTAGGATTAGTATTGAATTAAGGTCCTTATTAGTAAAAATCGCGAAGAAGAGCTTTCTTATAACATATAGTTACAGGAGACCTAATATATTTTTAATATTATTAACCTCTTTATAGTAAAGAAGACCCATTTACTATAATAAGCTAGAGCTTAAGATATAAAGACTTATAATACTTTACTTATATAAATCTTATAAACTAACTATTAGAATTAAAGTGTTCTTTACTAAATATACCTTACTTACTTACTACGCTAATTTATATATATTATTACTGGATTTTCTAGATTACTAAGCGATTACTTCCTAACGTATGTAGTATAAGAGCCTCTAGCTGCTTTATAAAGTTAACTTTAACTTTAGATTGAAAAGTAAGAGTTCTACTTTAAAGCGTATATATAACGTTATTAGTAGGTGTAAAGTAGCTTTAATAACAATAACCTTATTAGTAATAGTTTCCTTAAGCTTATAAGGTACTTTTACATTATTCTTTTACAGGATTTAGCTATTTTATAACTATAATTTCTATTACTACCCTTTTTCTCTTACGCTTCTTTTTACAGTAATAAGTGGGAGGCTTTTACACGTGCAGTACAAGCTAGTACTATTAATATAATAAAGCTACTAAGCCTTTTATTATAACGTACCTTATTAAAGCTGTATAGCCTTATAGAGAGCACTTACTTTACTATTTTACATAATAGCTAATAGATCGCTAACTAGTTAGTTAATTAAGAAAATAAGCTTCTAGAAACTTTACTCTTTAGTAAGATCTTTATTACGATTACTAATATTAGCTATTTAAAAGCTAACCCTAACCTAGTGTTAAAGGTACTTACGCTTACACTTATACTTACACTTACACTTATACTTACATTAACGCCTTTACTAAAGCTAGCTGTAATAAGTAACCTTACAGCACCACTTATAATTTCTAACTTAAGGAAGGTATTTACGGTTAAAGACGTCTAACGTAAGTAGAAAGAAGGTTTTAAAAGCTAACCTATAATATAGAAGCTTAAAGCTTAATAGAGAAGTTATTAACGCCTTAAAAGTATTATTAGGGTACAGTTTTACTACTGTAAGGTAATCTAAGATATTATCTTTTTACGTATATTTAAGGGTTAAAGTAAGGTTAAGGCTGTAGTAAAGGTAGAGTAAATATGTGGCGATAGAAGCCTTAACTAGCTTATAAATACTTTTAAACAGTGTAAGTAATGCTGTAACGCTTAAAATCGATAGATAAGGGTCTAAAGTAGCTAAGGAGGGTAGAAATTATAATTTCAGGGGTTTTCTAAAGCCCTACTGTTAATAAATCCGCTTATTATTAGTAATATCCTAGTTTGCAGCCGATTACTGCAATTACCTTAGCAAAATAGGCTTACAATAAGTCTATCTTATTAAGGGGGAGCGTAATTTCGGTATAACGCGTTAGGCCGCTTCCAGCAATTATTATTACTAATAACCCTCTTTTAGTAATTGCAGTAATTGGCTACGTGCACGTAGATAAGCTATTGCTAATAAAGAAATTTTCCACTTATTAAAAGCCCCTGATTTCTAACTACTTCTAACCCCTATATTTCGAACGCAAACCCTTTACCCCCTTTATAATGTAACGCGCTGTATACGCTAAGGCTGCTAGTACTATTATCACTACCTTTACTTACTACTAACTACTACCACTATTATTATTATAGCCGACAGCTTGTACGTAGCTGTTAAGGGCCGTGCTTAGGAGGTGTAGAGAATTAGTTTATAAGCGAAGAAAGACAAATAGCTAGCAAATATAACGAGGAGTTACGCTTTAAAGTAGCGTAAGTAAAGGGCATAGTGTTATAAGCTACGTGTAAAGCTGGATAGAACCCTCTTTACCTAACTAAATAGTAAGCTTATTATACTGGATAAATTAATTACTTAGCTAAAGGAAGATATCCTCTTGCAGCACGTTAAGGTATTTAAAAAGTGTTATAGCTATAACCGTACGGAATTATTACTTTAAGCTAATAAGTAAACTGCTCTCTGTAAAGCTAAAGCTTTTACTGTAACATTAGCAGTGCTAGTTACTAAAGTAGTTCGAATCCTTATTAATAACTGTAAAAGCTATATACCGTTACTAATTATAATAGTAATAATAATAGCGGTAACAGTTATTAGTAATAAAGAGGAAGGTAACTTTTATATAAAGGGTATAGTAAATATGTATATCATTACTATAATCGAGCTCTAGCGCGTGTAAGTAACTTACAGCGGTAGGAATATAGATAACTTACGTAATGCTGCTGTATATAGCTTTTTAGAATAATGTAGCTATTAAAGAAACTAACTTAACTGTATTAGTTTTAAGGATTATAATGTTAAAGGTATTTAAGTTAAGTATTTTACTGCTAAGTAGCTTACAATTTAAGAGCACTTACTTTACAGAGCAGTTAGTATGCTGTAAAACTTCTAAACGTGCTTAGATCTTCTTTTTAACTATTATTACCTCTTATATAGAGAGAACTGCTAAAAGATAAAGCTTATTAACCTCTTTTTACTTAATTACCCTTCTGTTAAAGGCCTTACGCTATATAACTGTTTTATATCGTTTTTATAAAATAGTAAGATAAATAAGACGGTAAAAAAGGAGTTTATAGGGTCTTTACGTTATAAGAACCCCCTTCTTTATACGTAGGGTGCCTTAATATAGTTATTCTTCTAGTGATAATATATTACAGGTAAGTTACTACCTTCTTTTCGCTATTATTAAGATTAGTATTAAATTAAGGTCCTTATTAGTAAAAATTGTAAAGAAGAGCTCTCTTATAGTATGTAATTACAGGAGACTTAATATATCTTTAATACTATTAGCTTCTTTACAGTAAAGAAAACTTATTTACTATAATAAGCTAGAGCTTAAGATATAGAGACTTATAGCACTTTATTTATATAAATCTTATAAGCTAGCTATTAGAATTAAAATGTTCTTTACTAAGTGTATTTTACTTACTTATTACGTTAATTTATACGTATTGTTACTGGATTTTCTAAATTATTAAGCGATTACTTCCTAATACATGCAGTATAAGAGCTTCTAACTGCTTTATAAAGCTAACTTTAGCCTTAGATTAAAGAGTAGGAGCTCCACTTTAAGGCGTACGTATAGCGTTACTAGTAAGTGTAAGGCAGCTTTAACAATAACGACCTTACTAATAATAGTTTCCTTAAACTTATAAAATGCCTCTGCATTATTCTTCTACAAGACTTAGCCGTTTTATAACTATAATTTTTATTACTGCTTTTTTTCTCTTACACCTCTTTTCACAGTAATAAATAAAAGGCTTTTACACGTGTAGTATAAGCTAATACTATTAATACAGTAAAGTTACTAAGCCTTTTATTATAACACGCTTTACTAAAGCTATATAACCTTATAAAGAGCACTTACTTTATTATTTTATATAATAGCTAACAGATTACTAGTTAATTAGTTAACTAAGAAAATAAACTTCTAAAAACCTTACTCTTTAATAAGATCCTTATTATAATTACTAATATTAATTATTTAAAAGCTAACCCTAACTTAATATTAAGGGTGCTTACACTTACGTTTACACCTGCACTTATACTTATACCTACACTAATACCTTTACTAGAGTTAGCTATAATAAGTAACCTTACAGCACTACCTGTAATTTTTAACTTAAGGAAGGTATTTACGGTTAAAAACGTCTAACGCAAGTGGAAAGAAGGTTTCGGAAGCTAGCCTGTAATATAGAAGCTTAAAACCTAATAAGGAAGCTGTTAGTGCCCTGGAAGTATTATTAAGGTACAGTTTTACCGCCGTAAGGTAATCTAGGATGCCATCTCTTTACGTATATCCAGGGGTTGAAGTGAAGTTAAGGCTATAACGGAGGTAAAGTAAATACGTAGCGATAGAAGCCTTAACTGGCTTATAGATACCCTTAAGCAGCGCAGGTAACGCTGTAACGCCTGAAATCGATAGATAGGGGTCTGAAGTAGCCAAGGAGGGTGGAAATTGCAATTTCAGGGGTTTTCCAAAGCCCCACTGTTGATAAATCCGCTTATTGTTAGTAATATCCTGGTCTGCAGCCGATTACTGCGATTACCTCAGCAAAATGGGCCTACGATAAGTCTATCTTATCGAGGGGGAGCGCAATTTCGGTGTAACGCACTAGGCCGCTTCCAGCAACCACCACTACCAATAACCCTCTCCTAGTAATCGCAGTAATCGGCTGCGCGCATGTGGATAAGCTATCGCCGATAAAGAAATTTTCCACTTATTAAAAGCCCCTGATTTCCAACTACTTCCAACCCCTGTATTTCGAACGCAAACCCCCTACCCCCTCTATAACGCAACGCGCCGTATGCGCTAGGGCTGCTGGCATTACTATCACCACCTCCACCCACCACTAACCACTACCACCATCACTACTATAGCCGACGGCTTGTACGCAGCCGCTAAGGGCTATGCTTAGGAGGTGCGGAAAGCCGGCTTATAAGCGAAGAAAGACGAGTAGCTGGTAAATATAACGAGGAGCTACGCTTTAAAGTAGTGTAAGTAGAGGGTGTAGTGTTATAAGCTGCGCGCAGGGCTGGATAGAACCCTTTTTACCTGGCTAGATAGTAAGCTTATTACGCTAGATAAGCTAGTTGCTTAACTGAAGGAAGATATCCTCCTGCGGTGCGTTAAGGTGCCTAAGAAGCGCTGCGGCTATAACCGTACAGAGCTACCACTTTAGGCCGATAAGTAAGCCACTCTCTGTAAGGTTAAAGCTCTCGCTATAACGTTAGTAATACCAGTTATTAAGGCAGCTCGAATCTTTACTAATAACCGTAAGAGCTATATACCGCTATTAACTATAATAGCGGTAATAGTAACAGTAACGGCTACTAACGATAGAGAAAAAAGTAACCTTTATATAAAGGGTATAATAAATACATATATCGTTACTGTAATTAAGCTTTAACGCGTATAAGTAGCTTACAGTAATAAGAATACGGATAACTTACGTAATGCTGCTATACGTAGCTTTTTAGAATAACGTAGCTGTTAAAGAAACTAGCTTAATTACGTTAGCTTTAAAGATTGTAATATTAAAGGTATTTAAACTAAGTATTTTACTGCTAAGTAACTTATAATTCAGGAGCACTTACTTTACGGAGCAATTAATATACTGTAGAACTTTTAAACACACTTAGATCTTCTTTTCAGCTATTATTACTTCCTATATAAAGAGAACTGCTAAAAGATAGAGCTTACTAACCTCTCTTTACTTAATTACCTTTCTGTTAAAGGCCTTACGTTATATAGTTACTTTATATCGCTTTTACAAAATAGTAAGATAAATAAGATAGTAAAAAAGGAGTTTATAAGGTTTTTACATTATAAGAACCCCTTTTTTTATACGTAAGGCACTTTAGCACAGTTATTCTTCTAATAATAGCATATTACAGGTAAACTGTTACCTTCTTTTTACTACTATTAGGATTAGTATTAAATTAAGGTCCTTATTAGTAAAAATTGCGAAAAAGAGCTTTCTTATAATATGTAGTTATAAGAGACTTAATATATTTTTAATATTATTAACCTCTTTATAGTAAAGAAGACCTATTTACTATAATAAGCTGGAGCTTAAGATATAAAGACTTATAATACTTTACTTATGTAAATCTTATAAACTAGCTATTAGAATTAAAGTGTTCTCTACTAAATATACCTTACCCACTTACTACGTTAATTTATATATATTATTACTGGATTTTCTAGATTATTAAGCGATTACTTCTTAACGTATGTAGTATAAGAGCCTTTAGCTGCTTTATAAAGTTAGCTTTAACTTTAGATCGAAAAGTGGGAGTTTTACTTTAAGGCGTATATGTAACGCTATTAGTAAGTATAAAGTAGCTTTAATAACAATAACCTTATTAGTAATAGCTTCCTTAAGCTTATAAGGCACTTTTACATTATTCTTTTACAGGACTTAACTGTTTTATAACTATAATTTCTATTACTACCTTTTTTCTCTTACGCTTCTTTTTACAGTAATAAGTGGGAGGCTTTTACATATACAGTACAGGCTAGTACTATTAATATAATAAAGCTACTAAGCCTTTTATTATAACGTACCTTATTAAAGCTGTATAGCTTTATAGAGAGCACTTACTTTACTATTTTACATAATAGCTAATAGATCGCTAGCTAGTTAGTTAACTAAGAAAATAAGCTTCTAGAAGCTTTACTCTTTAGTAAGATCTTTATTACGATTACTAATATTAGCTATTTAAAAGCTAACCTTAACCTAATGTTAAAGGTACTTACGCTTATACCTATACTTACACTTACACTTATGCTTACATTAACGCTTTTATTAAAGCTAACTGTAACGAGTAACCTTACAGCACCACTTATAATTTCTAACTTAAAGAAGGTATTTACGGTTAAAGACGTCTAACGTAAGTGGAAAGAAGGTTTTAGAGGCTAACTTATAATATAAAAGCTTAAAGCTTAATAGAGAAGCTATTAATACCTTAAAAGCACTATTAAGGTACAGTTTTACTGCTGTAAGGTAATCTAAGATATTATCTTTTTACGTATATTTAAGGGTTAAAGTGAGGTTAAAGCTATAGCGGAGGTAAAGTAAATACGTAGCGATGGAAGCTTTAACTAGCTTATAAATACCTTTAAACAGTATAAGTAATGCTATAACGCCTGAAATCGATAGATAGGGGTCTAAAGTAGCTAAAGAGGGTGGAAATTGTAATTTCAGGAGTTTTCTAAAGCCCTACTGTTAATAAATCCGCTTATTATTAGTGATATCCTAGTCTGCAGCCAATTACTGCAATTACCTTAATAAAATAAGCTTACAATAAGTTTATCTTATTAAGAGGGAGCGTAATTTCAGTATAATATGTTAAGCCGCTTCCGGCAACTATTACCACTAATAACCCTCTCTTAGTAATTGTAATAATCGGCTACATGCACGTAAATAAGCTATTACTGATAAAGAAATTTTCTACTTATTAGAAGCCCCTAATTTCTAACTACTTCTAACCCCTATATTTCGAACGCAAACCCTTTACCTCCTTTATAACGTAACGCGCTGTATGCGTTAGGGCTGCTAGCACCATTATCACCACCTTTACTTATTACTAACTATTACTATTATCATTATTATAGCTGATAGCTTATACGCAGCCGTTAAAGGCCGTGCTTAAGAGGTGTGGAGAATTAGTTTATAAGCGAAGAAGGACAAGTAGCTGGTAAATATAATAAGGAGCTACGCTTTAAAGTAGTGCGAGTAAAGGGCGTGGTGCTATAAGCTACGTGTAGGGCCGGATAGAACCCTCTTTACCTAACTAGATAGTAAGCTTATTATACTAGATAAGCTAATTACTTAGCTAAAGGAAGATATCCTCCTGCAGCACGTTAAGGTGTTTAAGAAGCGTTACAGCTATAACCGTACGGAACTATTACTTTAAGCTAATAAGTAAGCTGCTCTCTATAAGGCTAAAACTTTTACCGTAACGTTAGCAGTGCTAATTACTAAAGTAGCTCAAATCTTTATTAATAACTGTAAAAGCTATATACTGTTACTAATTATAATAGTAGTAATAATAACGGTAACAGTTATTAATAATAAAGAGGAAGGTAACTTTTACATAAAGGGTATAGTAGATATATATATCGTTATTATAATTAAGCTCTAACACGTGTAAGTAGCTTACAGCAGTAAGAATATAGATAATTTATATAGTGCTGCTGTATATAGCTTTTTAGAATAATGTAGCTATTAAAGAAACTAACTTAACTGTATTAGTTTTAAGGATTATAATGCTAAAGGTATTTAAGTTAAGTATTTTACTGCTAAGTAGCTTACAATTTAAGAGCACTTACTTTACAGAGCAGTTAGTATGCTGTAGAACTTCTAAACGCGCTTAGATCTTCTTTTTAGCTATTATTACCTCCTATATAGAGAGAACTGCCGAAAGATAAAGCTTACTGACCTCTTTTTACTTAATTACTTTTCTGTTAAAGGCCTTACGCTATATAACTGTTTTATATCGTTTTTATAAAATAGTAAGATAAATAAGACGGTAAAAAAGGAGTTTATAAGGTCTTTACATTATAAGAACCCCCTTCTTTATACGTAGGGCGCCTTAATATAGTTATTCTTCTAATAATAATATATTACAGGTAAGTTATTACCTTCTTTTCACTATTATTAAGATTAGTATTAAATTAAGGTCCTTATTAATAAAAATTATAAAGAAGAGCTCTCTTATAGTATGTAATTACAGGAGACTTAATATATCTTTAGTACTGTTAGCTTCTTTACAGTAAAGAAGACTTATTTACTATAACAAGCTAGAGCTTAAGATATAGAGACTTATAGCACTTTATTTATGTAAATCTTATAAGCTAGCTATTAGAATTAAAATATTCTTTACTAAGTGTATTTTACTTACTTATTACGTTAATTTATACGTATTATTACTAGATTTTCTAAATTATTAAGCGATTACTTCCTAACATGTGCAGTATAAGAGCTTCCAGCTGCTTTATAAAGCTAACTTTAGCCTTAGATTAAAGAGTGGGAGCTCTACTTTAAGGCGCATATATAGCGTTACCAATAAGTATAAGGCGGCTTTAATAATAACAACCTTACTAATAATAGTTTCCTTAAGCTTATAAGGTACCTCTACATTATTCTTCTACAGGACTTAACCGTTTTATAACTATAATTTTTATCACTGCTTTTTTTCTCTTACACCTCTTTTCACAGTAATAAATAGGAGGCTTTTACACGTATAGTATAAGCTAATACTATTAATATAGTAAAGTTACTAAGCCTTTTATTATAACACGCTTTACTAAAGCTATATAGCCTTATAAAGAGCACTTACTTTACTATTCTACATAATAACTAACAGATTACTAGTTAGTTAATTAATTAAGAAAATAAGCTTCTAAAAACCTTACTCTTTAGTAAGATCCTTATTATAATTATTAATATTAGTTATTTAAAAGCTAACTTTAACCTAATGTTAAAGGTACCTACACTTACGCTTACACCTGCACTTACACTTACACTTACACTAGTACCTTTACTAAAGTTAGCTGTAACGAGTAACCTTACAGCACTACCTGTAATTTTTAACCTAAGGAAGGTATTTACAGTTAAGGACGTCTGGCGTAAGTGGAAAGAAGGTTTCGGAGGCCAGCCTGTAATACAGAAGCTCAAGGCCTAATAGGGAAGCCGTTAGCGCCCTGGAAGCACTATCAGGGTACAGTTTTACCGCCGTAAAGTAATCTGGGATACTATCTCTTCACGTATATCCAGGGGTCGAAGTGAGGCCGAGGCTGTGGCGGAGGTAGAGCAAATACGTGGCGATGGAAGCCTTAACTGGCTTATAGATACCCTTAAGCAGCGCAGGTAACGCCGTAACGCCTGAAATCGATAGACAGGGGTCTGAAGTAGCCAAGGAGGGTGGAAATTGCAATTTCAGGGGTTTTCCAAGGCCCCACTGTTGATAAA
>Ga0247760_1000124_pt1 | contig 77858 bp, 96 predicted proteins | sample UWRJL171409R4_FD_179936 | JGI IMG/M metagenome (GOLD analysis project Ga0247760, IMG submission 179936) | Plant litter microbial communities from Arlington Agricultural Research Station in Wisconsin, United States - UWRJ-L171-409R-4 | ecosystem: Environmental > Terrestrial > Plant litter >... | reverse complement strand
CGCCCCCTCACTATTAGCAACCATCTCCGTCCCTCCCCCCTCCTTCCTCACCAACCGCTGCTCTATCCCCGCCCACCGATGCGACCCCGGCAAGAAGCTCAAACACCCGTTCTCAAGCGTCGCATCCTCAAGCGCATACCAGAACCCCACGGCGGACGGCGGATTCGTATACAGAAACGTGCTGTCCTGATGCGGCGGCACCGCGCCGCCTATCTCGGGCTGCTTGAGGATGACCATGCTCTGCAGACAGCGCGGGTCAGAGAACCCCAGAACTTGGGCGACGGCTGCGGGACGGGCTTTTATGTCTGCGGTAGGGGAGAGCAGGGAGGCGAACGGCGCGGAGAGCCCGTGCAGGTAGTGGCCGATCTTGTTGACGGCGAGGTGCTTGGGCTTGGTGAGGGTGCCGGTGGTGGGGGAGACGGCGTCTTCTTCGAAGAAGTAGCGGATTTTGTCGCCTGAAGTGAGGAAGTAGTCGTCCTGGGGGTGGGTGTTAGTTGATGTTACTCTGTTTCTCAAGGGTGGGGGGGAGCAGAGCGGGAAGATGTCCGGTCTCTGAATGAGCACTCACGCCTACGTGGTTGTCGTCGCTTGTGCTGAAGCGCGTCATGGGGTGGGTTTCGAGGGGGAGGATGTTGAGAAGGTGGGCGGTTTCCTCCATGAGGGAGGATACCAGGTGTGGAGGAAGGGCGTCGGGTATGATGAGGTAACCATCGCGATTGAAATCGGCAAGCTGGGCGGGGGTGAGGGAGGATGAGGGGTCCGACATTTTAGGTTTCTGGGCACAGCAGAAGGGATGATATGTTGAATTGAACGAGGGGGGTGGGGGTGAGTGTTTCTGTATTTCTCATGAGATGTTGGTCTGGAAGGTCACCTTGAGGTGTGAACGCGAGGCAATCGTTCCCCACCAACCCCTCTAAGTTCATCGCGGGGACAGTCAAGATAAGACGGGGCAATTGAGACACACTGCCGGAAAGCAGCGGCCAACTCGCAAGCACCTTACTCACATCAGACACCAAGACTTAAAAGTTCAATCCAAAAACGAACAGATGTGCAATAAATTCCCGCTGCTACCAAGACCAAAATTCACCGTCGCCTTCCCGCCAACCCTCCGATTAGGCAAGGTGGTGCCGTTGTCCCAACAACGAGCCAATTCGTCCATCCAGCCCATCCCCCTTTTCCACTCGCTGTTAGACCTCCCAAAGATAAAACCAATACGCAAAACAACCCCCCCTTTCATGAGCTACCCCTGCCACCGCTCATCGTCGACGTGTATAAAAAACCAGTACTATCTCATCTCCAAGTCGTAGAAACCCAACCGGCAGATAAATCTACCAACGTCGCACCGTAAAAACCCATGTACATTTCCCATCCCCGTTGAACCCCTTTTCTCGCAAGTCTCGGATTGATCGAAGTCAAATCCCAAGAGTACGCGAGGAAACAGGCCGAGTGAGACCTGGCAGGAGGAAAAAAAGAGGTATCAGGTCCTGCCCTGCCAGAATATCCCAGAGGAACACTGGAATAAGAATGAATGAAGAAAAATAACCGAAGCCGCAGCCCAAGCAGCGCTTTGATTTGATCGCAGCAACGGCAACTAACAAAAGCAAGCACGCCTTGAACGCCTTCAGTCCTCCCTCCTATATACCCCGCGCCTCGATGCCCGCCCGCTCGCTGGCAAACCACCCTTTGAACCGAATGAAGCTGTGTTGAAGAGACTCTCAAAGTTTCGGAAGATAATTTTCTACTTCTTTAGCACGGCATCGTAGACCGACGACAACCCAGTGACAGCCGTGCCCACAAGCACACCTTTCCACCCGCTGTACAGGGCTGAGTTGATTCGGGCGACCGAGTCGGGGTTAACGAGCCCCCCGAACGTGACGCCCTGAGCGTAGACAACGTACGTCGCAATGGCCTTGGCAACGCTGAAAGTCAACGGGTCGACGTTGTACTCAGGCTGGCTGGCGCGCGGACGACCACGGGTGTTAGTCGGGGCATTCGCGGCGCTCAGGTTGAAGAAGTAGCCGAAAAACGCGGGCAGGAGTAGGCTGGTGAGCACCCAGGTCAATGCAGGCGACCAGAAAGACGCCGTTAGCAGCGCGAACATGTCGGGAAGCTGCACAGGATAGTCGCCTGTACCGAGGAAGCGAATGGCCGGGATGGTGAAGGCGAAGCGGTCGGGCAGCAGCTCCGGGCGGAGGTAGTAGAGTTCGAAGGCGGCGATGAGGTAGACAACCGACTTCACGGTAGATAGCGACTCGCGCGTCACTTGTGTCGCCTCCGTAATTCCCGAGTCCTGGTAGAGCGACGCGGCCCGCTTGCGGATAGCGATGGTACCACGGTCAACAGCCGACGCGACATCCGCGGGCGTCGCGGGCAGAGGGATGCGGCTCGCCAGCGACAGCGCGCGACCGGGGGTGCGGACTAAAGCCGACGATGCGCCATGAGATGGCTCATCACTCTCACTATAGAGAAATTGAGATTAGCTACCGATAGACATCGCGCTGTGCTGTACTGTTTACCCCTTGCCTCGTAAGGGGAAAACGCGCTGACAACTTGGGCGGGCGCGAACTCACTCAACATCGATCGAATCCTCGACAGCCTTGGTGGACCTCCGCTTCGACACCTTCAGCTCGGGCGCCTCCCTCTTAATGGGCGACCCTGCGGTCCTGGCGCGGCTGCTAAAGTACGGTGCGAGCTTGGGGTCGGATTGCCACTGGGATGCATTGTCGGAGATGAAGTCATCGAGCTGCAGCTCCAGCTCGTTCTTTTTGAGAGTCTCGTAGCTGCATCAGGCCAAAGCCATCATGTTAGCACAATCATTCCTCTCGGATTGTGGCTGCATCGCGCCATGATCGTGATGCGTTGCGCCGTGGATGCATCGCGGGCTCGAAGCCAAGCCTCAGTCGCGACAGCTTCGCGTCCCGCCAACACACACACACAAACACACCGCTCACCATCGCTGGCTGGCATGCGACAAGCAATAAAAGCTCCAGCAAGAGTGAATAAGAAGAAAGTAAACCCCAAAAGCGCAACTGCAGAGAAAAAAGGTTTCGCGATGCACAAAAAGTGGAAAAGCACTGGACGCACTCCTTGAGACCGACGGTCTGTGCCAACTCGACGAGGTCCGACTTCCGCTGCCTCGCGAGCCAGCTGTTTGCGCCCGACATGGTTGCGGAGAACTAGTTGGAGTTTGGGGCGGGTTAACGCTATCGATATGGTCGCGTAGACAAGGCGACTGCGATGAAAGGTATTGTTCGACGGGGACGTCAAAGCTTGGATGGGGCGTTGGTGGTTTAGCTGTGAAGCTGCCAGATATGTGATGTATCGACGGGAGCTGGGGCGGCGCGTGTGGAGGGGACGGGGGGAGCGGAACTCTGCGTTGTTTATGTTTTTGTGTTTGCCAGCACCACACCACACCGGGGTGAAGACCTGGGGCAGACGGGGGAGCAAGGGCCTGGGGCCGTGAGTGGGGCTGGGATGATCCTAGCAGAAATAGAAGTGGCTGGGAAACGACAGAGCCAATTAGGCCAGGGTTAGGGTCAGCACTTCACAACAGCCCCCCAGCCTCCTCATTTATCAACAACATCCTCACCAGCAGCTGTTCGCGAGATGACGAGCTGAGTAGAAGCGCAAGCTGATGATGTTTATATGTACCTATTGACTATTTCGAACAAATATTCCCACAATCCGCATTCGCCTTGCGGATGTCGCTCCCTTGTGGCAGGCGCGACCAGAGAATCGTGTCGGCACCTGACTAACAACTACTACACCAAGACACACAATGTGTGCTTCCCGTTCACGTCGACTCCGGGTCCCCTAGGAATCTTTCCTTGCCTCTTCGTACCAGCCGCACAGGAACATACTGGCCTGCATGAAACTTCAACGTGATAATGGCACTCGCAGCATCGATTTGCGCTCTGCTGCTTTCCTGCGCCTTCCTGTATAGTTGATGCCTCTCCTCGACCCCCATCTTCGCCACCTCTTCATCGGTCGCCCACTCGTCTACGGCCAACTCCACGCTGTATTTCTGGAAGATGGCCGGAAGCGCCGCAGCTAGCTCTACCACAGCGATGCGCCGGCCCAGGCATGATCGTGGGCCATCGCTGAAGGGAACGTAACTTCCACGAACTGGGCGATACAGCGATGCGCTCGTATCGCTGCCCTGGAAGCCACCGTAATCGGCCGTATCGTCCTCATCGTCCGTGTTGCCGCTGCTCGCGTCGCCCTTGCCCGTGTTGCGATACCAGCGCTCGGGAAGCCAATCTTCAAGGTCGGTTGGCCTCCCCGTCCTCTCGCTCGGCTGCGTGGGCCACCAACGGGGATTGCGGTGCGCCGAAGGAGTCGTGATGTTAATAGACAGCCCTGCGGGCACCACATGCCGTTGACCGTCGATCGTGAGGGTCTGGTCCGACGAGGGCGAAACGATCTTGGGGATCGTCGTGACAGGCGGCAAGAGACGCATCGTCTCGTTCACACAGGCGCCGACATAACTAGCGAGAAGCGCGTTGATGGTGCTCTCGTAATCCCAGGTTGACGGGTCCGCGTCGCCGAGAAGCGCGTCCACATCGTGCTGCAGCCGCCGCTGCGCCACAGGATCAGTGGCCAGAAAGAGAAGTGTGAAGTGCAGCACGTTGGCTGTCGTCTCATGTCCCGCGAGGGTCATGATGAAGGCATTGGAGATGATCTCGTCGTCACTGAGCGTGGCGCTGCCGGCTTTCTTCTCGCCGTAAACCGAGCGGACGAGCTCTCCCATGATGTCCATGCCTACTTGCTCGCGCTCGCCCTGTCGAACCTCTTCGATTTTGTCGACAAGAAACTCTTCCATATATTTGCGGTAGTTCTCCTTGGCTCCCCACGCCTGTCGAGCGAACTCAAATGGGAGCCATTTCAACAAGAGGGTGGGGAAGATCAGTATGGCAATGATTCTCTCTAGCACGCCGCCTAAAGAAGCAGCAAATGACATGGTGTAGCCGGGAGGTGCGTCCAGTCTCCCGTATTTCATCAGCTTCGGATCGTCAGGGAGCTTCTGACCAGGAAAGATTAGACGAAGACCGAAGCCTACGTAACCAATGATGTTGAGCGCCCAGATGACCGTCCCGTGCTCAAGGGTAGTGATACTTTCTGTGCTGTCCTTGGATTTGTCCCCATTGCCAAAGAAGTAGTCCAGCAGGCCTTGCGTTTGCTCAAGGGCCTTGGCGAATGTATGAGCCGCGTTTCTCTCGTTGAAGCTGGACGCCGTAACCTTGCGATGCATCCGCCAAATAGAGCCCTCGGTGCTGACCACATTCTGGCCAAACATGGTAAGCAGCCCGTATCTCGCGATGTCTTTGGGGAAGGCTTCCCTTCGCATCGTTATTTGGTTGATGGCCTCGGCGCTTTGTGTGTAAAGCATCATCTGATCCGGGCCGAGGACAATCACCGTCTCGCTACCCACCCAGTCATAGTATGCCTGGTTTGACTTGAGGGACCAGTCGGGAGTCATTACTCTGTAGGCAATTCTAGGTTAGTTTATGATTCTTGCAGTCGGTCGGGCTGACCGCGGTATGAGGGGTGTTCCTGACAGTATCCGGCCCTCCCACCAAGACTTTGGAAGCTTTCTTATCAAGGGAAGCCATAGCCCGTTGGTAAACTGCCAGAAAAGGTTCAGGGGGTGAATAGCTAAGTAATGCGTAAGTACACCGGCCATTCACGGTATGATATCTGGGCACAACATACGATAGACGACATATGGAATGCCTGTTTGGCGCGCGCGCAAGATGTTGTGACGCAATGCGGCGAAATATTTGTAGACGCACCACATCGCAACAAGGGCGAGGGCTCCAAGGACGGTGGGCACCATCACGTCGTCGGTATCATGAATATCCGGCGTGGAGGCGTAAAGCGGGCGCGGGCGCAGGACTCGACAATTTTCTCGACAAAGCCCAGGGAAGCTCCCGCAGAAACGGTGTTGGTGGCGCTTCGCGCCCGGCTCAAACCAGCTGATGAGAAAATGGGGGCTGTTGGCCAGGGGGCAGGGACATCGAGAATCGAGATGCGACGAACTGATAGCAAGCGCGCTCGAGCAGGGTGATCACTATTCAGCGAAGGGGAGAGAGATCCAGCTCCAGCCGTCAAAAAGTACTCGTACTCGAATGTAACGGGATGTCGTACAATGGCCGGCAACGGTTGCATGCCACGATCGGAGTACCGGGTCAGAGAAGGATGCCAGCATCTTGGCAACGGGACCTTGGAGCTTGGAACGCGACATGATCAATGATGCGACGGGAGCTTGGGCCTCCCCTTCGAGACGGGCTCGCTTCTGACACTGCGAATCGAAACTAACCAACCCCTAGCCCACCATCTCAGAGCGCATGTCTAGTTTCGACGACGACGGCGACGACGGCATGCTGTTTTCCTCGCCTAGACGGATGAGGTACGAATTGACTCAAATGTGAAAGTTTGCTAGAATAAGGATAAATTACGCTTCATTAGGTTCTCGGATGTTATTCAGCAAACATGGCGGGAAGCCCACGGAACCTGCCGAGACACACTATCTTCATGTACTCTACCGACTACCGACCGCTGGGGACTTTTCGATCTGGCGCCAACAAAAGACCCGGTGGTACCTCAAACAAAATATCCGCCGAAAATAACTACGTATTCTTCTCACCGCTACGTATGCCCCAAGAGCCGTGTTTCGAGTCTACTCACCACACCCAGCCTACCAAAGGGACCTCGCAGCCCCACATAGAAGCCCCCCCGCCCTGTGGACGAAACCCGGGGGGGGGGGCTAAGCTAAGCCCAGCTCAAAGCCAAGACCAGCCATGCCTCCACACCTCCACCCCTCCACCATCTCACAACAACTCCACCCAAGCATTGCCATCATCGCAAGGTCAAGATGGAGGGAGTGGAGCAAAAGATCAGAGAGCATCTGATCTCAGCGGCAACTTCCACCCCAGCACACTTCAGCTGATAGGACGGGCCACGATTCAACGCCCGCCATGAGACGGTCATCAGTCCAGACGACGAGTCATTCTTGGGCCGAAGGAGGTGGCATCCGAAGATTGTGGCCCATCCCTGCAGCACAGTGCTGAGCATTCTGTGAGGTACGTGTAGGCGACTGATCGATGCATCTGTAAGGGATTTGTAGCTCCGGGATTTTGGTGTTATTTGCTGTCTTTTCAACAGTGAGTGTCCTACCGACACGGTCAGCATCACTAGTTCGCTGTGCCGCCCTACCAAGATCTGTCCCTTCCAAGCCAAAGAAAGTCCGCTCGCTGTGTGTCAGTAAATTCCAAGGAGGGCAACATCGCAGTTATAAGGGTGTTGGACAGGCGTTGTGCAGAAATCTGCATGTCATTCTCGTGGCTCAATCGCCAATATCATGTAGTACAAATCCATTGCAATACGCCTGACCCCAAGACGGCCCCAACCTTTTTCTTCAAACCATTGAAATAAAGTAATCTCCGTAAAGAGCCCCCGTAGACATTCTCCCAGGTAATCTGATACCACCGGCTTCCCGCGGAATACACCATCATGAAATGCCACTCTCTATCATCACCTTCTATCCCCACGAACACCCCAACCATCGGACAGAACCGTGATACTCATCGTCAGAAGAATACCTCATCCCTTCAAACACAGTCTCATCAATGAATACGCACCTGTGAGCACAATACAGGCAATGCAACTAATATCAGAGCAAACCAAGGCAAAGCGCAGGCAAAGAACGAGGGATGTTTGCATGAAATTACATGCAATTCTCAAAAACTAGCGTTGTCTCCCCGTTGATCAAGCAGCAGCGCCATCTTTAAAAGCAAGGCAAAGGCCGCCAGCGAGAATCTGGGGAAGTACAAGAAGAACGCTGTGAAAGGAGCGGGACCTAATGTCTCACCTCCTAAAAGTACAACCAACACCTTTCCTCCCTCGATCAAGTAGCAGCGCCAGCTCAAAGAGCAAGGCAAAGGCCGCCAACAAGAAAATGGGGAAGTAAGAGAAGAACGCTCCGAAAGCAGGGAGACCTAATGTCTCCCATCCCAAACGTACAACAACATCGCTTTTTTTCCCTGCCCAAATCATCCCATCCACCCAGTCCAAGCACCTAAATGAAGCCAGCCGAGTAAAAAAAAAAGTCAAAAGGGTATTTGTCCTTGCGAACCCGAGTAAAAAACGAAAGAAAGAAGACAACCTGAGCGAAAGCAGCCTGGTATACATGTCCCTCCCGTTGAAAGGCCACAGCAGTGAGCCCCGGGTTGATCGTGCGCCAATATGTGCCGTCCGCCGGTTGAGAAAATGTGTAATGAAATCGTATCATCTGATCCGGTCCGTCTCGTCTATGAGTAGTAACGAAAGAACAGCGGTCTACTGGCCGTGCCGCATCATCCGTAAACGCCAACGAGTGTTCGTCTTTCCTCGGAACTCCCGAACGCCAACCTCAGCCAAAAATAGCGGGCCTGTTCATGTTCGTGCCAGAAAATAGTGAAAATGGAAAGGTGATTAGTGAAGAGGTGATAACCGAAGAGAACTCGTGGGACTCAAGCCGTCATTTGTAGCGGTCAGGGGTGAGAACGCGAAATGATTTGAAGAGCCGGTCCCAGTTTGTGGTAACAACACACGATGAGAATCGAAGAGAAGTTTGTAAACTTAGGCCCGTCTGCCGTAGTTATCGTTCTTGGCAACATCTGCCTCTGAGACAGGGGGCATGTTGATGTTTGACGACGAATAGGACGGCTGAGGGCGGGTCTGATAAGAGTATGCACCAAGGCCTGACTGATCGGAGTTGTAGAGGCTGGGCAGCTGGGCGGCAACCGGGGTGCTCTGGTGGCGTGTGTGCTTAACACCACCGCCGTAGACATTTCCCAAACTTCCGTTGGTAGCACCGCCACTGTAAGCATTGCCAGAGCTTCTGTTGGTAGCACCGCCAATGTCGTAGCCATAGCCATGGTTGGGGTCCACATAGGAGGGCATGGCAAAGGCAGTCTCGGGGTGGTGCGGTGCGGCGGAGGAATATGAGCCTTGGTAATTGTGTAGGCCTGTAGTTGCCGAACTACTAGCCTGGTCGTTGCGGCTCGAACGCGGGTAGTTCATATACGGAGCCATGGACGAGGAACTGGCTGGCGCATAACCATTGCTCGTCTGCGGGTAGCCAGATGGCTGAAATGCGGCTTGAGTGTACGACAAGGGGCCCGGCGCAGGGTAGAGTGAAGAGCCATAGTGCTGGAAGGCACCGGCATCCGAAATGGAGCGTTGATGACTCGGGCGGCCGCGGGTCTCAAAGCGGCTACCCTGCTCAAAATCTCCATGTTGCTGGGTCATAGGCGGTCTAGCCACCCCTTGAGGGGTAGGAACAGGTAGGGGACCATGAGAGCCGGCTAGCTGCACACCGTAGCTGCTATAATTGCCCAAAGTGGTCGGGGTTTGCTGAGAATGATTGCCAAAGCGATCCTCGTCGCTGCTCTCATGGATGCTGCTAAAGCTGATGCGAGAATGGTGCGTACGAAAGGAGTTGTTGCTGTCGGAAACAGGGACGATGCGCTCAGTGCGGCGGGGCAGCTGGTGGAGGTTGTCCTGCCGGCCCTGATAAGCATTCGACATTTCGTTAACGCGCTGCCGCTTCTCAGCGGGAGAGCCGCTTTCATCAGCCGTCCAGTAAGACGGGACGTTAGGATGGCTCACGCGGCGGGCCATCGGCAGAGAATCTTGGCTCTGAGGCTGCATGGCGACATTCATAGATTGAGAGCGCTTGTGAGGCTTCCGACGGGTGCCGCACTTGGGCTTTTCAACGTTCTTGTCGATGACGTCGATAATGGGAAGAATTTCCATGTCGGGCATCTTCTTACGCTGCCCGGTCTCCAATTCATACCAAACACGATGGGCAATCGCAAGCATCTGGTGGGTAGTGTATGTTTTTCCGCACTTCTCAAGAAGCCAGCCCTCCACAGCGAGGCCCTTGTCGAAGTTGGGTTCGGTCTCCCCATCGTCAGAGTCTTCGTCCTCATCATGGGGACGACAACGTTTGTTGCTACCATTCTTCTTGTTGTCCAAGCGCTGTTGCTCACGCTTGCGCTTAGCCAAGGTCCAGCCCTTCAGAATGCGAACCGGCTCAGAAACCTTCTCGCCTCTAGCCTCCTTGATCGCAGCATCCTGCTGGTTCATGTCGGACCAGACTTGGACTCGGAAGATAGTGATCTCAACCATTGTCGCCTGCAGCTTTGAAAAGTCATCCTGGTTCCTATATCGGCTTCGTTGGTAATGCTTTCGGCAGTAGTGAACCCAGACGTGAGAAGGAATTTGGCGTGTGCAGAGCTTGTTTCGGCCGAAAAGATGCGAAATGGCCTTCCGAGGGCTGCTGTTCAGCAAGCAAGGCGTCGTGTACATGCACGGCTCCCGCTTCTCATTGATCTGGATGATAAGCTCATCCCGCATGTGCTCCAGTGCTGTCAAACGTGTGACAAGCAGGTCGCTGAACGTGGTCGGCTGACCAGAAGCTGGATCGACGAAGACCTGATTTCCAATGTCCGGAAACAATTCCAAAACCAGCGCGACCGCTTGCTGTAGGGTGAGCTGTACCGAAAAACCGGACTCGTCGCTCACCGGCTGTGAGGCCGCTTGAGCAGAAACATGGCCACCAGTGGGCACCGGGTGTGAAGCGACTTGGGCAGAAAGGAGAGCCTGCGACGTCGTAGGATGCTGGACGGAAGAGGCCGTGAAGTTCAGCTGAAAAGCAGGGAGAGAAGCCATAGTTGCGACTGAGTGAGCACGATCCGGGGCAGACACGGCGCGCCTATGAGCCAGTGTCGCCGGGGACGACTCTGCAGAAAGCAGGGTCTTGACTTCAGACTTCGTGTTGGGAGGACTATGTTTCATCCTGTTAGCAAACTTGACCGGGAATCTCATGTCAGGATTGGACTGAAGTGAAAAAGTGCTGTGAGTTGGGATTGGGATCGTGATCGCATCACAATCCGGATCCGATAAGAGTTGCTGCTAAAGTAAAGAAAGGTTCGGACGTGGGCGGAGAGGGGCAGGGAAGAAAGGCATCAGAAGTGAGTTCAATTGAACAGCATCAACAAAAACCCATCTGCAAGTGATCGGTGTTGGTGTTGGAGTGAGCGGTGCTAGCAAGTGCAAGAGATGAGGAAGGAACGATGTGCCGCAGTGTAAGGGGTAAACGCAGAGTCGGGGGTATAAACGACGACTATTGCCGCGGGAACGAAAACAAAGGAAGGAATGTAAACGAATAGTCAGGGGCAATGATAAACGCGGAGCCCAGGGCGTAAACGTAGAGTCAGGGTATCAATGGAGAATCGGCAGAATGACGGCGACGAGGTGAGAAAAATGAGTGCCAGGAATCTGCTGTCTCGGGCGGTGAAATCGGTGGAGGGAGAGAGATTGTATCGCGGCACAAAATTGGGCTTCGACTGTTGCGACTGCTGCAAACTGGTGTAAAAAACGTACCTTCCGGTGCCAGTGAGGCTATCTGCTCCGCCACGTCTGATCATGACCGCGTCTGAAGGCGATCTGGGGCGCTCAGAGGAGTTGGGAAGAATTGGGCTCGTGTTAGCAGCCGAAGAGCCCTCGAAGTCGTCGCGAGGTTGGCCAACGGGAGTTGAGCCGAAGGACGGAGTAGAGGTTGAACCCGCGCGCGAGTCGGATCTGCCGCGATTAACGGCTTCGCCGATTTTGCTAGGTGGCATTTTGCCGTCGAGCGAAATATCGGTGATGAGAGCAGTGAGGGGTTGGTATTCGCTGACCGTTGAGAGTGACGATATTCGCGAGTGCGAGTGGGAGGTGGTGGAAGAAGAGGTGTAGGAAGAGAGCGAGCTTCGTGAGTCGGAGAATTTATGCTTGGGGGACTTTGGGCTGACTGAAGAGTTGCGGCCACAATCGGTGGGTGATTCACTATTGTGGTAGAAGCTCGGCCGATTGCCAGTGGAGGTGAATGATGGGATTGATTTTGTGTCAAGCGTCAATGGCAGAGAGTACCCGCCGGCGTCCCATGGCGTACGATTCCGGCCCGGTGACCTGGACCCACTCGCCCTCCGGGGAGGGGTCCGCTCCGGCGATGGCGTGGGTACTGCCGTTGACGTTGCTGTGGTGTCGCCTGTTGCTGATGGCGTGGAACTCCCAACCGAATCTCTCCTCTGCAAAGCTGCCGCCGCCGCCGCCGAGGACGAGTTGAGGAGCGAAGTCACATCCATTTTGCGTGATGACGATGACAATAAACACACGGTCATCTGTCAAGGGTTGGATCCTGGTTTCCTGTTCCTCTCCGTTTGCTGATAAAGCCGCCAATAATTTCCCACCTTTCCAGACGAAAATGGCCTCGAGTCTTCGAGTCACAGCAAGGCGTGACAAACAAAGCTGAGCTCGACAGCCGACCACACTCAGATGGAATCCAAGGCGGCAAAATCGTTCCGGTGATCGGTTCGTTTCCTCCGCGCTGCGGCTTGCCCAGATGGGTTTTGATCGCCGAGTTCCAGCAATTTCCTTGCGTCCAGCTGCCCAGTACTGTCGTCCCTCTCCCGAAATCGCTCTGCGAGATCACAAGACGTCCGAGATTTCCGTCCAAAAAGTCCTTCCAAATCTTGTTGAGAGGCCAGATCCGAGTATCCCTAAGGCTGTGGTGCCGTTGTCCCTTCACAAGAGTTATCACGCGATGTCGTATCAACCTCGTCGAAAGGCACAGTAGCTTCGACGTTTGCCGGTCGCGTCGATATACAGAACCAGTGACCCCAACGCTGCTATTCGTCTTCCTCACTATCGGTTCGGTATGCTTCGTCTCGTCCACAGATACAGGTCCACGTACAAAGTACCGCACACGATGCAGTGCTGGTCTTGATTTTGATGTTGCTCTTGCCAGAGGCGCTCAGATCAGGCTGTTGGTGAGATGCCTGATAGCCACCCACGAGAAGTGCCCTGGCTGGCAGGGAGGGAGGGAGGGAATGCGGGAGATCCGCGCCTTATGATGGCTCCAAGCGAGCAGAGAAGCTCAAACAGTAGCCGCGCCTGCAGCACGAGGACAGGATTGCCCCCTGCAAGGCCTTATCGACCGGATCGACGTTTGAGACTCGCACTGACAGTCCCCCACAGACGGATGGAAACGCCCGAAACACCAATGATCCAGGAACCGGAGCAGTGCCGCAGCTCGATATAGATCACCTGTGGGCAAAGGAAACATCTGCTCGCATGAAGTAGTGGCCTCCTGTGGAGGTGTCGAATCCCGCGTGGGACTTTGTTGGAAACAAAAGACAGGAAAGCACCTTGGTGATCGACAAAGCTTTAGCAAGGTGTCCCACGCGAAGGCGAACAGGCGAAGAAGCAGATGGCCAGCCCGCAGCCGTTCTTGTTGTCGTCGTCGCCGAGAAAGGACTGTTGAAAAAAGCCAAGCTGGCGCCGAGAGTTGAGCTCAACACGCACACGGAATCTTTGGCGGAGGCCTTCGCGGAAGGAGCAGTGGTTGCTCTCGCCCTTTTCTCGTCCCTCGCAGTTTTGGCGGCGAGCGTCGTTCGAAAGTAGTGTTCAGGTCGGTCCAGGTGTTCACGCCCAGGTGTTGCACCAAGTTAATGAAAGGAGCGGTCAGAACGGCCGATCAACAAGAGGGAGAAACAAAAGTTAGGATGAAGGCCAGAGAAAGGAAAGGATGAATGGGGTTGGAGAAGGGGAGGGACCGGGCTCCCTGATGCATGAATCGAGGGCACAGTCTGAGAACAGTATATGTTTGGGGCGCGATCCGAGCTGTGCAGAGATGGGATATCCGGGTGGACAGCACACCGGGGATGCCTTGGATGACCGAGGTGTCGACTGGGATCTTCCGTGGAGCCCTCGAAGAGGTTCTGCGGCGGACGGGAGAGTGAGCCGAGGGACCACATGGACGACGAATCCGGCGCGAGGAGTGTTGGAGGAGCGTTGGCAGTCAACGACCACTTTCAGGAACAGACAGGGGCACGATCGCAGCCGGGCAGAGCATCTGTCTGGGAGGCTCGGGAGGGTAAGGACCAGTCAGCCCAGAGAGTTTCCGGCCGCGGCGCCGCCAGGTCGAGCTCGCGCATGATGCATTGAAGAGGTCGTTAGTCGATGTTTAGACTTCCCCACACTGCGATGAGCACGGCTCCCAGATATCCCCGACTGGCCGACCGCCCCCGTCGTGCACTCGCACGCCTCGGAACCCACCCCTGGTCCCTGTCGTGGCCGACAACTCTGAGGCTTGAGCTGGAAGTGGCAGCGGAGGCGGGTGCGGCAAGGCCTGCGGTGTGGTGCTGGTGGTGGATCCCGCAGCCAAGGTTGCCCTAGGCTGGGATCCCATATGCCGACCGTTTTAGAAGCTACCCTTGTGCATCAGATTTGCCCGTCGCAGATCATGGCGTCAGATGCTCGTCTGAACCATTACATGGTGATATTCACAGGGGACCGTCCGGGCCCAGGGAGCCAGGGCAGGGAGCCGGGGCCGACACAACTCCTAGAGTACTGCGTAGAGTAAGCAGCGGGGCGTGAGCGTGAGCACAGCACAGGGCGCCTGTGCCCATCCGGCGGCCAGCCTCCAACTGCGGCCCATCCGATCCTCTGGAGGCATGGCCCAGTCCAGTCCAGATGGACGCGGGAGGAGGGTCGACCAGCGCGAGAGCCATTGTGGCGCAGCCCTCTGCGAGGATCGACGAGCTGAGACCCTGAGATGGGGCGTGAAACTCCTCTCGAGAAGAGACGTTTGACGAATACCGAAAGGGGATGGACGAGACGACGCAGTGCCCATATGTCGTCGCGCTGCGACTGGACGGACGCCAATTTCGCCGCGCAGGCGCGAGCGGGCATCAAAACCCCAGCAATCGACAGCGCCGACAGCCCTCCCAGAGGAAGAAGTTGGGCTAGGGCTCGCGGCCTTGACGGTTGGACCCAACGGGGCCAGAAATGGGTAGCGGTCCCGTTGTTGGGGCCGATTCCACCATTTCGCCGCGATGTTAGGTGGGAGCGCTTCCAGAGGCTAACTAACGGATTGGGGCGAGGCCAGGGGCAACGCCGCTTGGAGAGAAACGGAACCGAGCCGTCATCGCGGCTAATTTAAGTGCATTCCTGCAAGCCACACGATTGTATACATAGAACCCGGTCGGTATAAGTTACGTACCTCAGCCCCAGAGCGGAATCCCAATTCCTAGCCGCGGACGACGGATCAATCATCTTCATTTTCCCGAGCCCCATCGTCATCTTCTCAGTCGATTATCGCTGAGGGCCATCTGCCGTTTTCGTCAGGCATACGGAATAGGAGCAAAAGGCGACAAAGAGCACACCGTGCCAAGTGCCGTGGCTTGCTTCAGACAAGCCAAGCAACAAGCAGGGGCTCGTCTGGGCTTTTGGCATCATTGCGCACGGCTCTGCAAAGTCAGTGGTATCTTGCCAGCGCTGAATCTCGAATTACAGGTTCCTGCGTAGTGTATCTCACAATAGATGGCAGCAGACAGGGCAGCTGTCTCATGGCTGCGGACAATGCCACAAGGTGGCTGCAATGATAATGCCCACAGGCACCCGCTGCCTAGATTTCAAATTCATAATGCTGCGCCCGGGGTTTGCCTTGCCCCAGTCCCATGTTATGAGGGAGGCCGTCTCTGGACGTTGCATTCTCGATATTCGAGCCATTTGTGGGAGGGTGGAGAGAGACCGGGCGCCGAGCTGCACACTCGTGCATCATCAAGACAGAATTTCCCGGAATAAGTTGTGAGGCTAGGGCCGAACAGGTTTCCCGAGGGTGCGAAGCTGCAGACAGGTCATCCAAACTGAATATACTCAAAGGCTTCCTCCACATACGCAGGTGCACAATACATCTGTCGGTGTTGGTGGAAGAAGCGTTTGCATCTGCAGGGTCGGCAGAGCCACAACGAGCCCAGCCGATTGAAGGTTGTGTCTGACATGAGCTTCATCGCGATTGGCTCATCAGAGAGGCGCATCACGTTTCAGAATGAGCAGCTCTGGTTCCCACACTGCACTTCGAGGACCGTAACGGGGGATGGATGGAGAGCTTCGATGCAGCGTGGGGCGTAGACTTGGAACCCGGAATGGATGTTGCCCGCGGCCCATGGCGGACGAATCGGCTGCAAGTTGCTAAAGATTGGCGCCCTGAAGACGAATGGGTGTCTGGAAGTCAAGTACGTACCCCATACCCACAACACACCAACTGAGACGTGGGGATACGGATACCTAGCTTGACGGGAGCCAAGTGTCGTTGCGATGTTTCAGCTGAGGGGGTCGATCGACGTTCTCAGGGGTCTAGTTTTAGAACGCCATGCGAGGACGGACCGAAGTCCATTGATCAGAACATATATGCTCAATAAAACCGTGGAGAACGAGAACTGCATCGTGGAACCGAGATTTGAACCAGGATTGAAGAGAAATCCGGGACTTGAAGAGAGCCAGTCAAGAGAAAAACTTGGGTCGTGTGCAGGCGCAAACTTTGCATGTCTCTGTGTTAACCGCGCCTTCCTTGAGCTGATTATGCACAGACCACCTTCAGCCATTCCCAGGGGTTCAGAACTCCAACTCCAGATCTCGGTTCCATTCAGACACGAGCAGGCGCTCCCCACGTCCCTTCCTTCCAAACATGAGGGTCGACGGGGCCGAGCTCACCCCCATCAATCAAAATCGATTGACGGTAGCGTCTCGTCCCCCGAGCAGTTCGCGCTAGTTCCGACACAAGCGCTGATGGCTCGAGGCGACGCAGGGCGGCCCCCAAAGTTCACCTGCAAGGCGCGCCTCGCAGCGAACCTGCGCAAGAGAAAGCAGGGTACCTCGCCTGATCATCACGGCCCGTCTCTCTTTGCAACCACCTTCTCGGCTCAGGGTCTTTCTGTTGGGCCCCTCCGTTCACCGCCGGACAGCCATCGTGCTACTCTCGCTAGTCGATGGTTCCCCGGAACTGTGCTGTCAAGCTGCCGTGGTTAGGTCCATCCCCAACTACAGCACGGGCAGCATCAAAGTTAGTGGCCAAATCTGGAGAACCACGTCGACGCCCAAAGCCCGACCGTGTCAGGACAGCTCCCGTCCCAGCCCTTGGCAGATTCTTCTTGCTAACAGACTTAGCTCGAACGCTTCGGTGGGACGGGAACTTCGAATGGAAAAGTATACACGGGCTACATACCTTCTCTCAAAGGGCCGTCTTACTCATTGGCACGCCACGCTGAAGCAAGCGCTTACACAGCTTTTCTCTGTTGGTATTTGGATCTTCCATTGGTTCATGTGACCTTCCTTGAGGGAAAAGCTTGATTTCCACAGTCCAGTCGCATCCCGCTTCCGAAGACATCTGAGTTTGGTTTTTTCCCTACCTCATATTGCCTAGTCATTCGTGTTCACTTGCATTGAATGACGCCCACTGCATAAGTAGCGATCTCTCGAGACAGCTTGAGGGATACTTCTGCACTTCGCATGGAACGGCGTCTGTTTCCATCAGAGCGAGGTTTCACGGCTGACATGCTAAAATCACATGCTTCACCTCCAGGAAAATGAAGAAAGCGAACGGAATCGGAATCGGAATCGGAATCAGAATCGAAGCACTAAGGATCTCGGAACCTGGATAGCTGGCCGGCTGCTCAACTCTGCTCACCGAGCATTCCGTGTGGGTTCCTGATGGCTGTGACCGCTGGACCGGCGGTCAAGCACAGGGAAAAGTAACCAAAACCTCAAAAACTAAAATAGGCTCTATCGCCAAGATCACACAGAGCGCGAGGCTACTGGGCGTGTCTGCAGCTCTTGTGCCTGCTTTCTTCTCCGGATATTGCCAAGCCTCGGCCCGTTACGCTGAGTGATGGTTGATTTCCATCCAGCATACCCAGTAACTCAAAGGCCTTACCCCGTGAGCCCTTGGAAGTGACAGCTGTTGGGCAGGCAAGAAAGCCATCGCAGTATTCGTACAGCATGTGGTTCCATGATATCCAGTTACCGTGGTTGGAAAGCTATCGCAGGCGCGCAGCCAAGGCCTGCGAACATACAGAATCGACTTGACAGGTCTCAGCACAACATTAAAACCCCCAAAGTAGCATCCAGAACTCTACCAATCCCGCATCGGCACACCGATTATCGCAAGTAACCCGGCGGTTGTCCCAAGTACCACCAACTTTGAGGCGTCGCGGCTAACAGCGATTAGAAGAATCCTTCTTCCGCAACGCCACACTCAGTGCGGCACAGCACCGTTTGGGCAAAGAGAAGACGCCCCATTCCTTTATCATGGCACAAAAATAGCTAAGCCCTGCTGTTTTGGACTAAATACGTTAGATTCGGACCCCAGATAGAAACGTGGTTGGTGATACCAACATGGGGAGGGGGCCGCTGGGCCGCCACCGCCAGCCAATATTGCCTCTACCTACCGCGTACTACCTTGCTGGCAGCGGCCCGAAACACCCTGGAAGTGTCTATGCCAAAGAAGACCCAACACCTTCCGACGAGTGGTCAGAATAAACAACGGCAGATGTATGCGCACCAACAAAAGGCCACTGGCTGGCGGCGCTATCGCCTGCACCTCTGCCAACCCTTCTATTTTACGCTTCTCTAAAAGAAGACGGCCCTGCGATTCGAAGCCAGCAGCGACAAACAGGCGCTCCGTGTAGTTCAGGCGCTTTACATACAATCACGTTGGAACCGCACCTACATTGGACTTATCAGTTGTGGTCGGGGCGTAAATACGTCGTCCGATGTCCGACTTGAGGGTAAATCAGATGCTACACGCGATACGGCACGGTTCTCGGTCCCAGCGCCCCGGACTTTGCTGCGACGTATCCGATGTGTGTGAGGCAAGGGCATCTGCGCCCCAGCATGTCGTGAAACCTGCCTATAAGGGTGTTTGTGGTGGTCTGATGTCTATCTCTCGATCCCGACACTACCGGCCAGCTGCGCCCGATTGTTGGTTGATGCGGTCTGATTACACTGCCTCCCGCGTAAGACAGATTATCCTATCATAACTTGGACGTGGAGCAACATTGTAGAGAAGCTTTGGTCAAGGACTAGGGATGGGATGACGTTGGATGTTTGCTGGTGCCACGCCGCCGTAAGCCTGACTCTATACCGTTTCACATCTGTAGAGGCGAGGCGGCGAGGCTTGCGCCGCCGGGTAGTGAATTCCTTCGATATAGATTTTGTGGAATATGAGAGGTGAAGTTGTTGAGAGAAGGCTGCTGCGGTCAATCGCACTTCGGCAACTGGACACGCGGCTCGTGTCGACGTCGACTCGGCTCTCGCCATGAACCCTCAGCAGTAGGAATAGCAGTATCTAATGCGCCGAAAATTCTCGGGTGGGTGTGGTGAACTCGATACTGGCTTTTGGGGGGGGTGAGTCGCCGACCTCCGGTTGACCATCGGGACTTTCTTGAACCACCGGCCGCCCATTCATCTACACCTCGCGCCTCCAAGGACATCACATACGATCATACCCATTGGAGAACTCGGGATCCCGTCCGCTCTCCCATCGATAAACTAGTGAGGGCCAGACTAGTAGTTGGGTCGGTGACGACTAGCGAATCTCTGGTGTTGTATGTTTTGTTTTTGCTCCATTCGGGAGCTACCTCCCGCTGTGAGGAAACTTTGGGGTCGGAACGGCATGCCAATCTTCAAACTTTCAAGTCCCGATGTGAAGGGCTTTTCAAGTCAAGCGCTGAACTCACTGCACTCTCACCATTCGCATGGTCACGAGAATACAAATGTGAGTGGCGGAGGAGCACCAACTGAAATGGCTCGCTGATATGCGGGTTTGGCGGCTCTTTGAAAGGTCTCAGCACGCACGAGGGACGTTGAATGTGACCCCGGAAGCGATGTCCAATGAGAAGGCGTTTATTTCGCCAATCTCGATAAGACAAGCCATGCGGTGCCCCGCAGTGCAGCCCCTCCTAAAATTTTCCCCTCCATGCCATTGAGTCGCTTCTTGCAGATTATCCGGCGAGACGTGAGCTTGTGGCCAGAAAATGTCTCCAGAACTCCATTGCAAGTCGCCACCGCCTTTTGACTCTTTAGGTTCGCATTCGTAGCGATGGCCTGGGTTCTTTGAGTGGTCATAAACTCCTTTTCCTTCACCTCATCTTCTTGCATGTCTCTCCCCGGACCCATATCCCGGCATCCATATCCATCTTCACGCCTCCGCGAACCGATCTCGGCCTTTCGCTTGGCACACCTACTGTGAACTGAGTCTCCGCCGAGTCCTCCCACCGATTCGATCACTGGATCCCCAAGTTTGTGGAGAATTTGATCATTCTCGGACGACTGTATCCCCTTTGATATTTCTTCCCAGGCAACTCCAGAGAAACCAACAAGATGTGCGGCATTCTCGGGCTGATCCTCGCCGACACTGACTCTGGCAATATCGATGCCTCGGTCGACTTACATGAGAGTCTGTACTACCTCCAGCACCGCGGCCAGGATGCCTGCGGAATAGCCACATGCGCTTCCGGCGGAAGGATATTTCAGGCCAAGGGCAACGGCATGGCCTCCAAAGTCTTCGAGGACGGCAAGCGTGTCAACGACTTGCCCGGGTACATGGGCATTGCTCATCTCAGATATCCCACCGCTGGCACAAGCTCGGTACGGCCTCCCTAGCGTCCTCCATTTCCTATCCAAACTTTTTCCCATCCTATTTGAGCTTTAGCTTACCAATTTGATCCACCAGAGCGCTGAAAGCCAACCGTTCTATGTCAACTCGCCCTATGGCATCTGCTTTGCGCACAACGGCAATCTGATCAATGCCCCTGAGCTGCGCGCCTATCTCGATAAGGAGGCTCATCGCCATGTGAACACCGATTCCGACAGTGAGCTCATGCTTAACATCTTTGCCGATGCCCTCAATGAGACCGGAAAGGCTCGTGTGAATGTTGATGACATTTTTGGTGCTGTGTCAAAAACATACGAGAAGTGCAAGGGCGCATGGGCTGGCTCTCTAATGGTTGCGGGATTCGGTATTGGAGCCTTCCGTGATCAGAACGGCATCAGACCCCTTATCATGGGAAGCCGCCCGTCGGCTACGCTGGAGGGAGGCATTGACTACATGTTTGCGTCCGAGAGTATCGCTCTCCGCCAACTCGGTTTCAAGAACTTCCGGGACATCCTCCCCGGAGAGGCGGTTTTTATCCAGAAGGGCGGGAATCCTGAGTTCCGCCAGGTGGCTGAGAGGAAAAGCTACGCTCCTGACATCTTTGAGTACGTCTACTTCGCACGACCGGACACGGTGATGGATGGAATCTCCATCAACCGTAGTCGTCAGAATATGGGCGCCAAGCTGGCGGATAAGATCAGGGAGATTCTGGGCGAAGAGGGACTCAAGGAGATCGACGTCATCATCCCAGTACCTGAGACCAGCAACACAGCCGCAGCTGTCGTTTCTGAGAAGCTGGGCTTGCCCTTTTCGAACGGCTTTGTCAAGAACCGCTATGTGTATCGGACGTTCATCCTGCCTGGCCAGAAAGCCCGGCAGAAGAGTGTGCGGCGCAAGCTGAGCGCTATGGAGTCTGAGTTCAACGGCCGCGTTGTTCTCCTGGTCGATGATTCCATCGTCCGCGGCACTACCAGCCGGGAGATTGTTAGCATGGCACGCGAGGCTGGTGCTCGCAAGGTCATTTTCGCTTCCTGCGCGCCTCCTATTAAGCATCCCCATATCGTGAGTTTGGTTCTATTAGTATGGTGCAGGGCCTTGCTAACTTCAAGGATAGTATGGTATCGATCTCGCAAGCCCTCAGGAGCTCATTGCCCACGAGAAGACGAGGCAAGATATTGCTAAGCACATCAACGCCGATGAGGTCATTTACCAAGACCTGGCTGCTCTCAAGACGGCATGCGCTGAGGCGTCGCCCGATTCCCAGATTACTGACTTCGAGGTCGGTGTATTCTGCGGCAGTTACAAGACCGAGGTACCCGAGGGCTACTTTGAGCACTTGAACAAGAGCCGAGGACAGAAGCGCAAGATTGCTGGTGAAGGGGAGGGTAACTCGACTTTGGCAGGTAACAGTGGTCCCGTCGCTGTTTCCCGGCCCGGCGGGGGACCTCTTGAGCTGAGAAGTTTGGAAACGGTTGAGGAAAGTCCTGCAACCAGCAATGGGCTCAGGACTCCGCCGAATCGTGAGGACATCAGGCATGCAGCATACAAATCCCAACTAGTCCCGAAGTTTGGTTATACTGACACGGTGATTTCTAGCATCCATAACCACGCGTCCAACAGTGGAAACAACTAGAGGGACTAGACGTAATAGAGGGCCCGGTTTAGGTCAAAGGGAGGTAGCGAGTCGATTTTACCATACCGCGGGAGTTTGAACCAGCGCTTTCGGCGCGAGTTGAGACCCCGCTGATTCCCCGATAGAAGTCCAGCGATCGTATTGTGCATAGACTAAGCTAGATCCAAGGTTCAGGTCGGGAAAATCAGAGAAGCATAAAATTACCAAGTAACCGGTGTAATTTCAATTGGAATGGTCATTCACTGCTGAGATTCAACCGAGTGGCTTGATTGATGCTTTTTGCCTTCATTCCGTTCATTCAACCTTACCATCAATGGAATAGTGCCTCCCAGAAACACATAGTTGGAAAGCAACGCCCCGATTGACCTGAGTTGTCCTAGATATTACCTATCCCTACCATTTCAACAACCACTGGCATCCCCCAGCCACCCGTCAATCCCGAGCCATCCGTCTCATCCACCACGCCTCCACCCTCGCATCCACTAATACTCCCTACCCATAAAGGTAATATTCCACAGGGAGTCATACACCTCAAGCTTGATTAGCTCGGCTGGTTAGAGCGTCGTACTAATACAGACTGGTATCCATTCCACTGTATCCAGTAATGCGAAGGCCAACAGTTCAATCCTGTTATCGAGCAAGCTGCGAAGGTTCAAGGTGGAGACCTTACATTTTATCCCTTTTGCTTTTTTGCACGTGAGGTGCTCACTTCCTACCCCTGAAAAAGATTGGTGAAACTCATTTCTTCTTTTTGGAGGGGCCCGAGATATAAATACCCAACTTACTATGAGTCTTCCTGATAGTATACTTAACTTGTTGGCTGTGGAGGGGGTGAAGGAATATGGGTGAAATAGGGGCAGGTTTGGAGTCGTATTTTGTAGGTAGTTTGGACCGGTCTGGGGAAGCTGAACAGATATGTTGACATGCTGGTGCAGTTTCTCTCAAAGCCGACATAGGGGAGGGCACCTCAGACCAGGAGGCAAGTAAGTCCTGTGTGAGCCACAAGCGTACTGGCACATCGACCGAAGTTGATCACAGCAATTGCAAAGGGGTTAGATCTTCAACAACATGTATTTGTGGTGCCGCTAGGTAGGTGCTGGGCTAGTAAAGCCTCGCAACTCGGCCAACGATGAGGTGCGATGTTCACATATAGAGATCATGATACCTAGATAAATGCTTTACCCTTGTTTCGTATCTACCTGTAGTTTGTTTTTCAGGTTGGACGTACCACTCAAAATCTCCAGGACATCATCCAAAGCAGTTATACACCTGAAAGTTATGATATGAATAAGATTATTTATAGAAATGAAATTTTGTGCCCCACCGGGCTGGTATCAAATAAGCCTCCAAAAGTTGCTACGATATGTGGTCCCATATCCAAATTAAACACCAATGTGAAGAATGCACATAATTCCTACACAAGAACTTCAAGCAACCGATGTGTCCTTCTCCTTCACCTCCGCGGGTGCCTCAGCCTCCGCACCAGGAACCTTGGCCTCGGGCAACATATTCAAGCGGTCCTCTTGCTGGTCCAGTTTCCTGAACTGCAGCCAGAACATGGTTCCACCAATAAACGCCAAGATGGCCGGAACCGCAAAGTTCCAGACGAGGAGTGGGTCCGAGGCGAGAGGGACAAGGGCGAAGCCAATTGCGCTAGCGATGGCGTTCATGAACAGACAAACGGCTTGTACCATGGATCTCGCAGATTTGGGGGCCTTGCTGTGCGCGTACTCCATTGACGTAATCGAGGCTAGAACCTCGGAGAGGGCGAGCAGCACGTACGAGCCCGTCTGGGCCCAGACGCTGATGTTGACGTTCGGGCACCGTATCGTCTGTTCCGCGTCCATATAGCCAGAAGCTTGATAGCCGCACTCGCTACGCTGGTAGATGTAGTGTTGGAGGATAGTAGCCCACAGCATAGAGCATCCAGCGACGAAGTAGCCTGCCGTGATTCGCTTGAGGGGTGTAAGGTTGATGCCAATCTTCCGCAGCACAGGATAGATAACTGTGTCCATAATAGGGATCAAGATGATGAGAGAGAAGGGGTTGAGGTTGGTCAACACATCGTTGGGGACGCCACCTAACCGCATAGTAGCGGCTTGCGAGATGAGATTGTTGTTGACTTAAGGGGCTAGTCAGCGCTTGTGTCAGGAAAACCTGCAGGCAAACGACTTACTTTGGTTATAGCAGATCCAGTACAGCGGGTACCACAGGAAGACGGCGCAAGCAGAGAAACCACGAGCAATTTCGTCAACCCCTACAAACAGAGAATTAGTATCCAAGCCATGGCGACGACGAAGGGAGAGACTCACAGGCATCATTGAAGTCCATCCACTTTGGCCGGGTAGCAGGAGTGAACTTTGAAGGCTTTACATTCTCCCAGAAGGCGTCGGAGCGAATGTTCTTGAAGGTCCGGATTGGGTTGATGGACCACTGACCCTTGCAGGCCAGACCGAGAAGCTTGAATGCCCTGCCGATGATGGAACTCTGCGGGGCAACACGCTTATAGCGCTTACGACCCCAGAGCAAGACAAGGGGGCAGAAGCAAAGCATGATTGTGGGCAGCGTATATGAAAGCCAAAAGCCGACATAGTACTCGCAATAGACCATGGAAATCTGGCCGATCAGCGCACCAATGTTGATGAAGAGGTAGAAGTAGTGATAGACTCGACTGGCGGTCAGATGGGGGTCGACAATGACGCGCTCGCCGGTCGGAAGCGTCCTCACAATCATGTGGTCCAGATCAAGCTGTTCCACAATCAGGGGGTTTACATTGGGCTTGAAGCCGCCGGTGCCGAAACCCATGGTGATGATACCGATAATGAACGCGGCCATGGCACCATCTGGGTTCTTGATGACCGGGGGGAGGGCAGAGGTGATGAGAACAACATGACCAACAAGGTCAATACCAAGAGCGATGGCGATGGTGTTGAAGCGTCCAAGATAGCTGTCGGCAATCCAGGCACCAAATAAGGGCATAGAATACTGCCAGAAGGCGTTGAAAGTCGTTAGAGACGTGGAGGTTCTCTGGCCGAGGCCGAGTGCGCCAGCCTGTCCGTTATTCGAGTTGGCACCCGTTGTCGACCCAGGAGGAAGCGGCCCTGGCTGTGTCAGTCGAGAACGAATGGATCGAGTCTCAGGCTCCACCACTTACATTGAATGAAGTTGGTGAACACGGCCGTGGTTCCATAGTAAGAGAAGCGCTCGCATAGCTCAATGAAGGCGATGGTGTAGATACTCCACGGGATCTTGTCGGGAATACGGCGGAGGTTCTTCATCTCCTCCTCGGTAGGGGTCTCGCCATCGGAAGTCAAGCCGACCGCATAGTCGGCAGTGCTGTTGTCTAGCGAGGGGGAGGCGTCAAGGGCCGTCTTTTCGTCTCCGAACAACACAACGTCGGTAACGGCAGCGCCGGAAGTGGACTTGATCGACATGACTGGGACAGCCTCTGTGGCTAGAGGAACCGGTATGCCAGATAGAGTTGGATGTTCGCTGAATACATCGGGGAAGCTGTCGCGGGGAAGCAGGGCCATATAAATATGAGAGACATTCACGCGTGCGGTAGCGGCGCCCATGTGTCGCTCCATGCCCCGCAGGCCCGCAGGAATGCTGGAGATTCCTTCATTACCGTGCGTGCGGGTATGCGGGCAGAGACTCACATCAAGCAGCGCGCCATGTGGCACCTAAGCTAATGAACGCGGAGATGAATCCAGACAGCCTGCCACCAAAGTGTGCGCATCCGGGCGGGGATATCCCATCCCGGAGCGATAAGGTGCCTCCGAGGGCTCTCGGTACCCCAAGCCGTTAGGGGATCCCTTGCGGCCCATGACAGCTGAGCCGATCGACGTTCCGATTTCGGTGAGGAGAGAATGCGGGTGGCCAGCAGCTTGGTGAGCAGGGTTTTCTCTCCACGACGACCGTGCTGGTGGACGGGGAGGGGGTTCGAGATGCCGCCAGGCCAAGTCCCCAGCAGCCCAGGTAGGGAGGTGCAACGTCAGGCCGCGGTATGGGGTGTTGTCAACGGCGAGGCTAGCAAGGCCTGGGCATCCCTTGGGATGAGCTTGTGCGTTGCAGGGATGGCGAGTGCTGTGTGCCCTTGGCAGCTAAAACTTCTGGCTGGCTGCTTGGAATGCTGAGTCGCGCAACGGATTTGCGCCATGCGCGCTCACAGCTTGGGCTTTGCTGCAATTCATGCCGCTCTGCCGTCTCCTTTCCCGACCCGCTCCAATTGATTATCCAGGGAAACGAGCGAGCACAGTCCTGCTGTGAATCGCTGCTAGAATCCCGAGGAGGTATCGGCTTTGCATCACACTGGGGAACTCATGTTCCCGGCGTGCGCGAGCGGCTGTAGTGGTGGAGTGGCGAATGCGCGAACTCCACAGCTCAAAATGCCCTGATGACCAATGCGCGCAAGGGGCGTGGGCCACGAACAACACAGGCACAACGGCCTCCTCAAAAAACCAAGCGGAGGTTGGGATCGGGGAAGTGAGTGAACAAGTAAAAGCAGTCAGTTGAGTCTTTTGGAGCCACGTCCACTGTTGGTGTGAGAAGCTGAGTGTCAACTTGCCGAAACGCAGGATCGTCACGAAGCTCAGGGTTGCAGAAAAGGGGCAACAAAACAGACCTCCCGGAAAATAACCCTAACCCTTGGGATTGCTCGCACCTTGAGGCAGGAACGATGATGTCTACAAGAGAGAGACTGACATGTCCTCCTTCCCTTTTCGCAAGTGCGCTCCGGCCGATCAGCGAGATTGGGCGATCCAGACCTTACACCTTCCATAACGGGTGTTCCCCAGGGTGGATTTTGTTAGACTCGACCACTCTTGCCATACTCTCCACTCAGGTGGAACCCGAGCAATTGAGCTGGCACAGCTCTCCCATTGGCCCAGTTCACCACCTGCCGCATTCACCATGGTTTTGGGATATCCCATGGGAATAGTATTTGGCCAGTTGGACTGTTAATGGGATCACTTGCACATGAGATGGATGTTTGCCAGGGCACTCTCCCGGAAGGGGTTTGCAACAGCCCACATTCCCCAGTGAGTGGCCACCACGCGATACACCAGCTATCCGGCCACGCCATCATAAATCTCCGAATGGCGACCTTTACGGCATTTTAGTTCCGCGGCCATTCCCAAAAGCTGACCTTGGCCCTATTCGGTGAGGGCTTCGCTGTTCTGCTCTTTATTTTTCTGGTCCCCCCCTGTTGCTTAGGGGGCCCGCCCACCCCTCCCGCCGGCATTTGCCCTGCAGAGAATTGTTCTCCTTCTCAATCTCCAGCTAAAACTTCTCAAACATGACTAGAGCAAGAAATGAGGAATCCACACCTTCGGCGTCCTCTCCACCGGCGGAGCAGGACGAGCAGGCGTGCCTCGCGCTGCGCGAGCACGTCCAGCTGACCACTTAAGAGACAATCGCCGATGGGATTCCTTCCGCGTGGCGACGGTGCCCTCCGAAAGCCGCGGTAAACATCTGACGATACACCTGGTGGCAATGGTAGTTCCGAGGAGTCATATAGACTCCATCTGACAAGATCCAACGCGAATCCCGCATAGTCATTCTGCATTTATTCCCCTGCCTCTTGTCTCTGGTCTCAGGCAGATAAGAGAACCAGTTTCACCGAATCTTCTCACAGATGATGGTCACGGTATTGTGACATAGTGTCTTGCGGCTAGGCGAGGAGAGATGGGAGAGATTGGCCTGAACAACCAAAGCGCTCAGCCAACGTAAGGTACCTTACCTAGGTAATAGGTATGGTTGTTGCTATTTGGTTAACGGGCACCGCAGTCCCGAATTCACGTTGCACAACCACCGTCAATAATCGACAGCCCCTTAGAGGCTACATTGTTGCATGTTTTCTTTTTGGCGACAGCCTATAGTGCTTTGGATTCTGCATATAGTGAGGACCCGGTCCATCATCTTCTCTGATCTACTTCCGTGGCTCTTGGAGTCATTTTACCGAGCGCGCAGTATGTTTGACTGGTTTTCAATCTATAGATCACAGACTCTCGAGTGTCTGAGGGATAAAAGGCGGCTCGAGTGAGGGTAAGGTAAGTGGACGGCCGGCTCGTATTACTAGCCACAGGTTTCGAGCAGCAGGTATAGGTAGAGCGAGGACCCCGTCTCTCGGATTGTACTTGGGCGCTGAACTGACAAACCGTCGGAGCGACATCAGCGTCCGGGAGAGGGCCCGAACTATATCAAGTAGGCTACGAACACTGATAAGTACCTGCGTGCATAAGCGTCTTAGTTACCCCTGGTGAGTGAGGTAGCGTTCATTTGAGGCCATGGCTGAGGATAAATGAACAACAGCCCCATACTAACAAATCCCTGGAACGACAAGGCTTTGAGTCTCGGAGCTCAAGGTTGTTACCAGTGATTAAAGATATCATTGATCATCGTGCCCCGCATAAGCCTCAACAATGGCCTTGGATTTGGAATAGAGTGGTATCGTGGAGGTAATGAGATATCAAGAGCATGTGGTGGTGGCATACGCTCCCCAAATATCAAATAGATATTGTGAAACATGGGGACTTTTAGGCGAAGCAGAGCGTTGGGAAGGTCGAGTGTCTTGTTTGGGATCTTCGTACCTGAGCGAGTGTGGTTTAAGCATCAGACACCAATCTTGCTTGACCTCCCGGGTGCCGGTTGTTGGAAATGACGAAATAACAAGGCTAGGATGACTGAGGTGAGGTGGAACCCATTAGGAGAGCAAAGAGCTTGCGGGAGCTATTTTGGGAGGAAGACGCGGCCTGCAGCAGAAGATTCCCGATAAGGTTTGAGCGAAGCTCCCGCTACATACCTGAGGGAGGTAGGGGCGCGGAGCTACAGGATTTGGTCCCCAGGTGAAATCGGGGAACTAGTATCCATGAAGCTGGCTGTGCGGTGCTGGAGGCTCGGTAGGTAGTAGGCAGGTAGTTGAGGTAAGACCGCCATGAAGAACGCTCAGGAACAGGCCGCTTGGATTTGGCCAGGTTGGTGTTTACCTTGTATAGGAGGTCCCGCCTTGACAACGATGGTCGAAGAGCAGCCCCGGGCCCGCGGGGAGCTGACACAGCGGAGCGGGTATGTCGAAGACCTCGGGGATTGTCCGTTGGGCCGTTGCCAAGATCAAACCCGCAGTCTGCATGTATATGCTGCGTGGGCAGAAATTTTAAGGCAACAAGCACGCAGGCGGTAGAGGTTAATCGCACAGGAAGGGCATTTGGTCATTGCGAAGCCTAGAAGTCATGCGAGGGTCCTGAAGTGATGACCACGGAAACACACGGCACTGACGTGGAAAAGGGAAAAATATGAATGCCGTTCTTCAGAAGTGGAAGGTGCAACGAACTGCTGGGCGGCGTTCTAGGCCTTTGGACCTGGGCCCACCACTTACTTCGATGGCTGCTTCAAGGCTGCCACATTTTGCATGTTTCCTTCGCATCGCTTCATTTTACGCCAGCAGTTCCAACGTTACCAGTTTACGGTCACCAAACCTTCTTCCCACGATCCTCTACGGTTTGTGCTTTTTATTATGTACTTGAAGACGCCCAACCCGCAGGTTGCTCTCTGTGCCCTACGAATGACTCTCCTGACCGACATGGCGTTGGCGATTGAGGATGGTGCGCGCGCCAAAGCTGGTGTATTGTCTGTCGCGGTGACCATCAGAGCTCCCCAGGCCCATCACCCCCCATCTACCACTGTAGCAGACTGTTGAGTCGGCGACGGGTCCGCTACGGCCCCAGTTCCACTGATGATTCGGAATGTCGATGGCTGGTTCTGGCGAGTGTTCCCGAGCGGGCAAGAGGGCGTCGAGCTATCAACTGCCGATCGTTCTCACCCATGACTTACACCCATTTTCTTGACGCGTCGTCACCAGCCTGCACCATGCTACATCGCGCGAGCTGCCGCTAGTACGGGCTCTATTCATGTCCTCGAGCATTCTGCCCTGGGCGTTTGGGTGTATGCCCCCCAAGAGCCCTGCCTTCTTGCGCGCCGATCGCCCATGGTCTCCGTAGAAACGCGGCTCCTAAGCCTAGACAGCTCGAGCTAATGCCTTGCTTCGCCATATCAACGAGCGCGGGTGCTTGGTTTTACCTGCCTCTTCAAGTTTTGACACACTCGTCGACCGAGAGACTCATCTCTTCTTTGTCAACTTGACTGCCTCACACTCCCTTATATCGACTCTTCTAGCTGTTTGGAACCGATTCGTTTCTGCATCCCTCACCTACAGCCCCTTTTACATACCAGCTCAATTACATATCCATTCAACCCTGGAGTGGGAGTGACGCCTTCGTCAACCTGCTGGACCGGCGTTGGCCCTAGCGTACCGCCTTACCCGGCTCTCAACGATGGAGCGGGCTTCATTCTTCACGAGAACTAGGTCAAGCTCCTTGTCGAGCTCCTCGTCGATCAGCGATGAGAAATATGTTCTCCTGCCACTGGCAAAGCACCAAAAGCCAAAGATACGAGTCCGGACACTTCTTGGACACTGCTTATATCGGAGGGTTATAATATGGACTGTCGCTGCCCTTTTCATACTCGGCTTGACACTTTCCACAACAGGGGTCCATCTTCGGCATGGAAGGGTGCTGGATCTTGTCGACTTCAGGCAAGGCGGACGGGGTTCTAGGAGTCAAGATACGGAGGAAGGGATTACCTTTGTTGTGTCAGCCGGCGGACAAGATGATTCACAGGGGCAAGATTATTACCAAGACGACATGGAAGGGGACGACCAGGGGAACATGCCAGACTGGATTAAATTCAGACAGTGAGTTACATCGATCACGGACACAAAATATCATGGCATCAGTCAGATGGCGCTAACATACTCTAGTCTCGACGGCTACTTCACTGGGCTCAAGGCACTGGTGCCTCTGCAGGATTACACACCAGAGTATCCCAGGGATCAAGAGGACGGCCCCGTTGAAATCATCACTACGCCGATGTCGAGGATACTAACGCCAAAGCCATATGTCCCCCACCCCGATTATGGTTCAAAATCGTATCTGGACAGGCATCGTGAAGTACAGAAATGCTATCTGGACAAAGACGAGACCATCCCGGCGCCTGACCTTTACGCATATGAAGGGATTGTTCAGGGGCAACCAGAACCTGTCATAGGCTCACACAGCCTTCTGGGCTTGCGAGAATACGTCTGCTTTGACAGATTCGGGAGGTACGGGCCCTACGGTCTAGGCTACAACTACAGCGAAGGGGGTTTGGGGGTGGGCATGGACACGGAACAGGAGGCCAGCCATGCTGTTTGGGCCAAGACCGGCAAGATCAACTACAACCGCATGGACTGGGGTGATGCCCAGTCTCGATGCTATGAGTCCAACAGAAGGCGGTTCGTCGGCGCGGGAGGAGACTGGTCGAGCCACGCCCCCAACGGCCGCGCCAAGATCTCCCGCACAGCCATCGTGGTACGGACCTACATTGGCGTCGAGTGGACACCGCATGTGATCCTCAACTTCCGAGCGATGATATCCGAGCTCGCCCTCCGCTCCGGTGGCGAATACGGCGTCCACTTCCTGCTTCACGTCCGCGGCGACGACACCCCAATCTGGGCCGACGCATCAGTTGCGCAGCAGGTACTCGACGACTACGTCCCTGCCGAGTTCCACAGCATCTGCACTCTATGGTCCGAACCACAGATGCGGCTACTGTACCCCGGCGGCTTCGGCGAGTCCTTTTCCGACCCCAGCAACACCGACATCCACGGCGTCTACCGCAGCGCCCACATGCCGCTCCAAGACTTCGCCATGAAACACCCCGAGTACGCCCACTTCTGGAACTGGGAGATGGACATGCGCTTCCTCGGCAACTACTACGAGCTCTTCGACCGCCTCGGTATCTGGGCAAGAGACCAAACCCGCATGGAGATGTGGGAGCGCGCCCAAAAGTACTACATCCCCCGGTACCACGGCTCCTGGGACAACTTCACGCGCACCGTCCACGACGAAACCGTCGCCAGCGGCCGCGGCTCCGTCCTCGGGCCCGTTGAGTTCCCCGGCCGCATCCCCTCCCGCGCCGAACAGGCTGGCGACACCTTCCTCCCACACTCATGCTACCGCGCCCGGAACGGCGACGAGATGTGGAACCGCTGCGGCGTCGGCGAGGACGCAGACCTCATCACTCTCAATCCCCTCTTCGACACGGACGAGTCAGGCTGGGTCTTCGCCGAGGACGTCACCGGCTATGACCACGCATTGCCCATCCCTCCGCGACGATGCGCTATCGTCACGGCCTCCCGGTTGAGCCGTCGCCTGCTTGAAATCATGCACGAAGAGACCTGGCGCATGCGCCACGCCATGTTCAGCGAGATGTTTCCTGCCTCAATGGCACTGCACCACGGCCTCAAAGCCGTTTATGCCCCGCATCCGGTCTACTTGGACCGCGAGTGGGAGCTTGAAGCCGTCGACGCAGCGTTCAACGGAGGGAGGGACCACACCGCCTCTGGGCATGGGAGTCCGTTTGGGCTGGAGCATGAGCACAATCATAAGGGCGCGACGTGGTATTACCACAGCGAGTTTGCGGGCCTGTTGTGGAGGAGGTGGCTCGGATATGCGCAGATGGATGGGAGGGGGGATGATGGGAGGTCTGGGAGCGGGACGTTGAGAGGGGGGAGGGAAGAGGAGGAAAGAAAGGGGGGCTCGGGGAGAATGTGCTTGAGGAGCATGTTGGTACACCCTATAAAGTGGGAGAATCCGGCGGATGGGGAGTGAGGGCGGAGTGGTGGTTTGGATCAAGTTGTGGCATTGCAGTGCGGATTGGATATCTGGTTTAATTGTGGCGTTGTGTTGCCGTTGCCAGTATTGGTTTAGAATATTTGAGAGAAGACTCGGACTTCTGCTTCTTCCGCTTCTCTGCTTACCGAGGGCCGTATTAATAAGGTAGGTACAAATTAGATGATAATACCACAAAATTAGTTTTTTGGTCTTCTATTCAAGAAATGTTGACGGTGTATGTTTGTTGCCAGAGGCTCGATCTTTGCCGAGACGGGACTTCAATGCCAGGGGCATCACAGATGAACCCCCACGCGCCATATCCAGGCCCTTGCTGCTGCAGAGCTAAGGATGATTAAGAGTTTTTTTTTTGCTGCTGCACTGTCGGTGTTGCGCAGCTATCGTGAGGCACGAGACCTGAAGATTTTGATCCAACCCACTGGAATACCCCTCACCGCTTTCATTCGTGCATAGTACGAAGAATGCGCAGTCGTCATGTCACCCATCCATCCCTTGGCTTACAAGCCGGCGGGTACGGCGGGACGGAAATCGTGGGGTAATGGTTGGGCGGGTGGCACACCCACTCTTCTTCAGCCCTGCAACCGGCCGGATGTCCTGGCTGCGGAGTCGAGATCTTGGAGGATTCCGGACGCGGGACTTTATTTTTCTTTTGCTTTGCGGCTGCCATCATCCCCCCCTCCCTCTTGATCCCGTTATCACTTACCACGTGGACAGAAAATGGTGGACATGGACCAAGACCAAGAACTTTGGACCAAAAATTCCAAACCACACAATCATTCGGTTGTTGGGAGGAAACATTGCGGGCGTAGTGGCCAGCACACTGACTTGGGACCCCATCTTCTTTTCGTCATAGGTTGGGGACCGGACCCGCAGAGTCCACACCGTACCGACTCAAGTGCTATCGAGGAGTCAAATAGGGATCAGGAGGCTGAGGATGGCAAGCTGAAGATTTATACGGCAGAGTCCCTGTGCTGTGTGATGTGCTCTGTCAGAGGCCCATTGGGCCGTCCCATTCAGCTCAGCTTACATGCGTCCGGGATTGTGTAAGTGGTTGCATCTTGGCGAGCTGCAGGGTCGCATGTCATCGTGCGGTGCTCTCTGCTCGCCGCAATTGGCACCCACCAACCGATCAGTGTCCGTAGTAAAAATCGTGGGCAATTCCCGTAAAAGACAGCGGACGTAACTTAAAATGAACCTCGGAGATCTTAAACTCTGATCAACTATATTTCGCGTGTGACATCATCTCAGCTTCTCAACGCCGTGAGACTAAGTACCCGCGATCCAATGCTGGCAGATGAGACTTGGCCCTGCAAACGGAAGGAAGGAAGTTCAGCTTATGGTCATAGCCACTCCCTTCCCGACGAGCCGTTTTACTTTACTTGTCGCGCTTTCCGCAAACCACCATTTTCTCTTCCCTGGTTGCTTTCCAGACTTATCAGACTAAACAAGCCCTACAACACACTTGCCCTGATCATTCCTTTTTATGGGCCCCCGTGACCGCTTTTCGAATTCACGAGGAGGCGTCCCAATTTCCATTCCCCACTCTTATCCTGAGCTAAAACATCCCGTCGTGGCGGCGAGGGACCCCTGTTCTCTCTCTTCCTCTTCACCACCTGCTTTCCAGAAGCACAATATTGGAAGCACCTATTAAACACCGCGATATCTTTGCATACTCTTTCTTCACCCCCTTTGAGCTCTGGAGACTACCAAGCAGGGCAGCATAGTCTACGCTGATCAAATATCGATAAGCGAGTCGTCTCTGCTGTTATTCCTTGGAGCCCCACGAGCTGATTGCCCGTCCCGTCCCGATAACGACTGGGACCCCACCATCCATCGTCATCTTGCCGCACCTAAAATTGTTGGCTGCGATCGTTTGCTCAACTCTCCAGCACACATATTCCCAACAATGGCAACACAGCCAGCGGTACAGACCCTGGCTACCCCACGGTCTCGGGGCTCTGTCGACGATACCGGCGTCTTTGACGATGCCAAAACCTACTACACCGCTGAGGAGCGACACACCAGCAGAGCCGGTCCTCGGACCCGGACCTATTCTCAGGTAGGATAGATACTACCCGGCCACTGCAATCAATCGCTAACAAAACCCTCGCTGTAGAACGGTCTGGCCAAGCAATTCGAGCGGCTGGGCTTGAAGGAGCCATTCCGGCGGGGCAGCCACGGTGAGAGCTGACTGCTGAACAATACGATGTCATCCGATGCTGACAACATGCCCTCAGATGAATCTACGATTCCCCACCATCGGCGCTTCCTCGTAGATGTGGATGCGACGCTACAGAGCTTGCAGTCACAGGAGGACACAGATGGCAACATGCAGATAACCATTGAGGACAACGGACCGAAGGTAAATAACTGGTGGTTAGAGATAGTGGCTTGACCCACCCGAGCTGACCTTTGTTGTTGTACGGCAGGTCTTATCACTTCGCACAGCTGCGTCGAACGGGCATAACCGATTTGACGTCCGTGGCACCTACATGCTCTCCAATCTTCTGCAGGAACTATCTCTGGCCAAGGAGTATGGCCGGAAGCAGATTGTCTTGGACGAGGCAAGATTGAACGAGAATCCGGTCAACCGGCTGTCACGCTTGATTCGCGACCACTTCTGGGAGGGATTGACAAGGCGAATCGATGCTTCCAGCATTGAGATAGCCGCCCGCGACCCCAAGGACTGGACCGACGACCCTCGGCCCCGCATCTATATCCCCAAGGGTGCCCCGGAGCAGTATGAGTACTACACAAAGTTGGCTCAAGACAGGCCAGAGATCCGCCTCGATGTTCAGTATTTGCCAGAGAAGATCACACCCGAAACTCTTCGAGACTTGAACTCCAAGCCCGGCCTCCTGGCTGTTGACATGGAGAAAACAGTGGATCCGAAGACTGGTGAAATAACGCTCAAAGGCCGCCCCTTTGTTGTGCCGGGAGGACGATTCAATGAGCTCTATGGATGGGACAGCTACATGGAATCTCTTGGACTGCTGGTGCACGACAAAGTCGACCTCGCCAAGTCAATGGTCCAGAACTTCTGTTTCTGCATCAAGCACTATGGCAAGATTCTCAACGCGACGCGCTCCTATTACCTCTGCCGGTCACAGCCCCCTTTCCTGACTGACATGGCTCTTCGAGTCTACGACAAGATTAGGCACGAGCCAGATGCCCTTGACTTTCTTCGCGTTGCCCTTCTTGCAGCAATCAAAGAATACCACAGCGTCTGGACCTGCGAACCCCGCCTAGACCCAGTCACAGGTCTCTCCAGATATCGCCCAGAAGGTCTCGGTGTTCCCCCGGAGACTGAAGCAAGCCACTTTGTTCACATCCTCGAGCCCTATATGGAAAAACACAAAATGTCATTCAACGATTTTGTCCACGCATACAACCACGGGGATATCAAAGAGCCTGACCTTGATGAGTACTTCTTGCACGACCGCGCGGTTCGAGAGTCTGGCCACGATACATCCTATCGACTGGAGGGTGTCTGTGCCAACCTTGCGACCATTGATCTCAACTCGCTGCTTTTCAAGTACGAGACGGACATTTCGCGGACTATCCGAGGCATGTTCCACGACAAGCTCCTCGTTCCCGAGGAGTACTGTGTCGGTGACATGAAACCAGGACATGTCGAGACCTCGGCCCTATGGGATCGCCGGGCGAAGCGACGCAAGCTTGCCATCGATAAGTACCTCTGGAACCAGGAGGATGGGATTTACTACGACTACGATACGGTAAAGCGCGAGCAATGCAGGTACGAGAGCTGCACCGCCTTTTGGGCACTATGGGCAGGAGTCGCTTCTCCCGGTCAGGCCGCAGCGCTGGTGACCAACACACTTCCAAAGCTTGAGGCATTTGGAGGTTTACTTTCCGGCACAGAGAAGAGCCGAGGCGAGATTGGACTCGAGAGGCCCAACCGTCAGTGGGACTATCCATATGGCTGGGCGCCCCAGCAAATGTTGGCGTGGACGGGTCTATATCGGTATGGCTACACGGACGAGGCCGAACGCCTCGCGTATAAGTGGCTGTTTATGATCACCAAGGCCTTTGTCGACTTCAATGGCGTTGTGGTGGAGAAGTATGATGTCACGAGGCCGATCGACCCGCACAGGGTGGATGCCGAGTACGGTAACCAGGGTCTGGACTTCAAGGGTGTCGCCAAGGAAGGGTGAGTACTTTCATGCTCTAATTCGTCCTCTTTTGGTGCAAAAGGCTGACGTTGAATTCAGATTCGGATGGGTGAACGCAAGCTACATTTACGGTACCCAGATCGTCAATGGCCACATGCGCCGTGCGCTTGGAACGCTTACACCGTACGAAACATTTGTGAAGGCAGTGCAGGAGAGTCATGCTAAGGCTGTGGCTGATCTGGCCTGATTACTTTATATCCCTCTACGTGCTGCTAAAGGCTAGGGGCAGGGAGGTGAAACAAGCTATACATTTGCCCCTATACGCCAGGTTTTCTGCTAGCAATACCCTGGGTTATGCTACTCATACGGGATTGTAAGGGGTGATGCATCGTCAAACTCATCACAGAGGACAGGAATCGATTCGGGCCTGGGTTTTGCATTTGCGTTTCCCAACTGAGCATTCGGGCCAGGGTGGGGAAATACGGTACCTATCGAGCTTTGCGTGAATGGCGAGGATACTCGGTCCTAGGATGTGTAAACCGCTTCATAGCTATAGACTAAATATTACTCCCATGTTGCATATGTGTTTCTGTAGCAACTATGTATTGGTGTGATTCGGACGCTTTACCGAGAACCGACAAATATCAACAGGTGAGAAAAGTAGAATATTGCATGATTTCTAGTGATCACTCATAACACGTGAAATCTGAGGCAAACTAATAAACGAATATAAAGTTACACGTCATTTCAGCACATGTCACCAATACGGAGGTTTGATCAGCGAGGAAACCCGATACCTAGTTTTATTTGGGATCTGGTACCTAGTCATATATCAAAAGGAGGCCAAGGCTCCAAAGAAATCTCCTTCCTCTCGCCATTCATCATTCCCCTGCCCCCCCTTCGCGACAGCCACCAGCTTTGCATTTGTCCTAGTCTCTGCCTACCCATGGGGTACTCCAGCCGTCCACGCTTTCCGATCACCACACCGCCTATCCTGCTCCATCATCAATCAAAACGCAATTGGGAATATTGAACGAAAAACAACAACTGCAAAGAGGTATAAAATAGGCTTCATCACCCCCAAAATGTCTGCTGAAAAAGGACGGGAAGAAGAGAAGAAGAAGAACCCACCCCTACTACGATCAAAGTACTCCCCTGACTTCGACTTGCCGCTCCCTGGGATTGTTGAAGGAAATAGGCACGATGGAGAAAACAACAATACAACTCCTATGTCTCCCGGTAGTTAGGTATGTATTATCCCTTTCCTCGAAACCCCACTAGGAAGAGATTGTCGTAGCTGTAGATCGACGGTGGATGAGGAAAATATGGTCTTTTTTCTTCGGGTTTTTCGATTCGACTTGGATCTTTGGTATACGAGAGGCTTTGGAAGAAGAAAACACGGAAATCGTCTCCGGATCTTAGGCCTGGCCCGGTGAAAACCGCCCGTCCACGATCCGGTACTGTGTCCTGACGTTCGAGTTGCTTAAATTGGGCTCGATGGGTTGCTTCGAAGAACGCTCAGATCACCGCTCCCCGTCCTTCGCAGCGCTTGCGACATGGTTTCGATGGTGAGCTCTCCGCTGACCGTAGGGCTTCCGGGGGGATGCAGTTGCTGAAGGCCAGGGCTACCAAGCGGTTTCCGGCTCGGGGACATCTCGAGCCCCTTTACAGACCCAGACTTGCTCGTAGGAGGGCTGGTCTCTGGTCCCCCGGCTGACGAGACGGGTGAGCGAATCGGCGAGGGTGATCGGTTGGTAATTCCCATCGAGGCTAGGCTGGTGAGCCCCGCAAGATGCATGCTGTCGCGCGAGCCAGCAATGCCGCCGTGGCCCTGCTCTGCTTGTACAACATCGGCAAACGAGATGAAGCTGAGCCGGCGTACGTCGGTAGTGTCGAAGCTACCATAGTTGGATGCGCTGTCAGTGCCCTTCTCGGATGTGAAGGCGGCGAGTTCCTCGGCCCAGCTCGGCTCCAGAAGGCCCCCTCCGCCCGTAACGGTCACTGCGGCAGACTGATGTGAGGTGTGTGTGATGATCTCAACGTCGTCGGGGTCTAGATGACCGTCGGTGATGGCCTCTGATGATGCATCGAGCACTGGTGGTATGTAGTTCTCGGTTTGAATGTGTGAGGGGATCGCGGGCGAGTTAGGGGCCAGGATCGCGCTTTCTTGCACGTCACGCTCGAAGATCTGGCTCCCGGCAGGCGAAGCCAGGCGGGGCGACGAGGCGAAAGCCCTACTGGGAGACGTGGGGATAAAGTGGGCTTGGTCGATCTGGACGGGCGAGGCGTTTGCTTGCCGCCTTGCCGCAACGGTTTGCTGGGCTGGCTCCGACCTCGCTGGCGGTTTTACCGGGTCTTCTGTCTTTTTCTTGCCAAACCCGAATAGAGCCCTCTTCTTCTTCTTCTCTTCGCCTTCTACTGCGCGGGGAGTTGAATCACCGGTGGTGGGCTCGGCGTCCAGTGGCTCGGCCAACCTTGGAATGGGTTGCCCGGCGTGGGCTGTCGGCGTGCTTGCTAGACTCATGGCGACAGAACAGGGCGGTGCTGGAGCTTCTCAAAACTCAGCTTCTCTCGGCCGCAGACACGCAAAGGCAGGCTCGCGGTAATCAAGGGCGAGGAAGTCGAGTGCTCGTCGGGGCTCTAGAAGTGACGGATAGATGGTCAACAGGATGGTTTATCATGAGAGGCGCGCATGGAATTGGTATTCGGGGGCATCAAAAATCTCCAACAATCTCGGCTGAGAGCGATGGTGGGGGATAAAAGGCAAGTCTCGCGACTCGAAGGCGGGCGTGTGACTGCTGCCCGCACTCCCCGATTCGCCGCGTGTAAATCGATTTAAAGTGGTTTGGGTGCTGGGGCGGGCCGGTTGCGAAGAGAACCTTGGAACTATGGGCGCCAACATACATACCTTCTTGGTCAGGCCCTGCTGAGTGTGTGCAATACGGAGACAGCAGCTACTTGCTTCCTCCGAGTCTGTCTAGGCGCTGTATCGACGTGCGATGGTTGTTCCCGTAGCAATGCAGTCGTGGAATGCTCGGTCTGGTCGGGTGCGACTGTAGAGCGTTGATTCTGCCTGTTCCTGGATCCCAGTCGGGAATGGATCGATCGATGTTTCCAGCTGTCTCTGCCCCTTTCGGAACCTCAGCTTGTAATCTGGCGAATATCGGCAGTGGTATGACTGTCTGGTCTTTGTTCTTCGAGTCGTTTTTGTCGCTTGGTCTGGCAGTCTGGGAGCGGGTAGATGGCGATCAGCAGGGAATGACGATGCTGCAGCAACTTGCAACAAGGTTGCTTGCCCAAATCCCCCAAAAAGAGGGGTGAGGCGAGGGGGCTGGATTTAAGTTTCAGGCCTCGATGCTGCCGTGTAATAAGAGAGGTGCAATACGTAATGCCGTCCCACCAAGTACCCAAGCATGGAATTCGTACGGACAGGCTCGTGGTGCGGGATCATATAGCTATTTGTCCTCGCAACCCAGCATGAAATCAGAAGATTAGTTCCTGCGCTGGACGGAGGCGGGGCGTTGGACTGCGCCTTCAGGTACCAGGTGCGGTAAGTCACAGTAGGTACGAAGCACGTCCGTCCCTACGGCTAGGTACGGATGACGGGCAACAGTTCCTGGATTGTCTTGTTTGGTCTGTGCCCGCCCACGGCATGTCCGTGGGAGGGATCCTCCAGTTTTCAGCTCCTCCCCATCTCCTGATCATCAGGCTGTGTGCTGATGTTTACGGACCCAGCTTTGAGCTCCCCCAAAACACAAGCTCGAACAGAATTCGCGGCATGTGGAAGGCGCTGGACGACAATCCGAGCGACTGATTGGGTCGATCCGGCCTTCACGTTGCATAAAGCACTGGCGAGCAAGACCCCCCCTTTTGGGCGAGTGGTCTGAGCCGCCGTCGGAAAATAGAACCAGCAAGGCAGCCATCCAGGGGTAACACAGCTTTGGGTCCTCACAAGCCGTGGACCTTCTTCAGCCAGATGATGATCCTTCAGACAGCCTCGCCCAGAGGCCAGAATGCCAGATTGCCAAAACTTCCCGCTTTCGTGTCACGAGAAGACACTGGCAAGGTTGCGAGCATGAAACTGCCCCCCACACTTCATTCTGTTTTGGGAAACTTTTAGGAAGGTTTGGCGAAACATCATCAGCTTGAAACAAATCTGCTCTAAGCGGCGCCAGCGCCGTCAACCACGAGAGTGTTTGTTCATGCAAAGAGCATCTGTCCTTTCTTCCGCAAAACAGAAGCGAGGAAACGCTTGGAATGACAGCCGACTTACATCACGCATCAGGGTCTTGAACTGGTTCCATGCAGGAGTGAAGTCAGATTGCAGACAGCAATGTTTTTTTTTGGGGATGATTTCGTCGGCTGTGGGGCCATTGCGGCGAATGCCCTTCCGAAGGTCCTCCGTCCTGGTGCGAAACCCACGGAGCAGGACCTGGGACAGGTGTTGTGGACTTTGCGAGGGAATACCGGCCACCCTCCCGGGATTTGGGCGGGTACACGATGCCCACACTACCGAAAGCATCATAGGTCTATTCCGCCGAGCACGACCTCGCGGATGACTGCTTTGGTGCGCCCTGCCAATATATCGTAGGCGGAAGTCAAGTTCTTCAGCAAGGATGAGAGGAAGATGTCGGTAAAAGCTGTGTCGGGTTGTTGGCCAATCCATGCAAGTAAGAAGTCGACCGGTGGACAGTTGATAGGGGCCCAGAGCATCGGCACACCCAGCGTCACGTTGGTCGCGGGTGCCGAGTCCGGGGCGCCAGTCCCGGGCAACAATCGAGAAGTGGATCCCGACCCACAGCACCGGCCCCGAGCTGCCCAAGCTTGGACCCAAGCTAGGATAAGTCACGTGCCTGTCAATTCGCTCGAGAAAAGTTCAACACCAGCACTGAGCAAAGCGCGACTACCAGCCGTTGCAATCGAGGGCGAACGTGGTGGACGGTTGAGCTGGACGAAACCCGCACAACTGTCAATCTGCCAATTCAAATCGAGACAACTCTCCTTTAGCTTGATATTCTTTTTTTCTTCACTTCTTGCTTGTCTTTACACTAATTTCTGCGACTCGAGCGTCCTCTAATTCCTCGAAATTCGTGTTCACGACAGCAAGACGGAAAAAAAAGACATGGAGCTTCAACTTGTCAGAAGGCCAGCAGCGAGCTGCTGCCGCCACGCCCTCCTTCTCTCCTCCTCCTCTCCCTCTATCACCGCAGCAAGCAGCCAATTGCGGCCCCTAATAGCAAACGGGCTCCGGGGAACCCGTCAGAAGTCCACCACCTCGCGGACAAAACGCGCGCTCAACATTCCGCCGCACCCGTCCTTCCTCTCCTCACCTGAAGATATCACCAATCCTGCTGTAGCATCAGGCAGCCACATCATTTTCAATCCGCCCTCATCCGCACCATCAGTCTACCACACCCCCTTCAAATTTCTTCCCAAGACCGACCCGCGGCGGCGCGCGAACCTAACCGCCACGCTCTTCGCCTCGTCAACTACCATCAAGTACAACCCAACCGCATCTGACGCCGTCGCCAATGTTGAGAAGCTCCCCGTTCTTCGTCCTGCGGCGCCCAAGACATACCACCTTACCGAGGCCGATGTCCAAGAGATGCGGCGGCTCCGCACCACCGACCCGGTGAAGAACAGTGTCACGGCATTGGCAACACGATACAAGTGCCCCAAGATATTCGTCCTCATGTGCTGCCACTCAAGCGCAGGCCATCAAGAAGAGATGGCTGCTCAGAGGAAGGCACTTGAGGCCAAGTGGGGCCCTCGCAAGGCGGCGGCCGTGGAGGATCGCAAGCGGAGACGAATGATGCTACTCGACGGTCTTCTATAGAGTCTCCCGAGAGAGGCCTGGGATGCTAGCTATCTGATAGATGGGTGTCTGAAGGGATACTGTGTCTGGCTCTACGAGAGTACCACGTCCTGAGGAAAAAGTGTGATAAGGTCAAAAAATAGAGCATTGGCGCGTGGACTGTCTGGTCCGGGAAAATCCGGCCTGCAGTGCGCCTCGGGCGATTGGGAGCTGCCCATAGACTGTACGATCAAGAGGAAGGAGGACGAAAGAACTCCTGGGAAAAGCGCTGCGAACCTGAATCCTCCAGCGCTGGATAGGGATAACTTCTCCTGTCCTTGTATTGTACACTGTCTACTACAAATATAACCTGTACATTTTCTTGTCAGCCGACGTAATTTTTATCTGATGTTGCTGCTCATGACTGAAAAGTCAACGCTTAGAGGAGAGCTGGGGGGCATCACGAATGCTGGTGGTACATTGCTTGGCGAAAATAGCCAGGCCCTTGATTGTTCTCTACTGTTCAGCATGCGCTCGGAAATAGATGCTAACTTCGTGTTTTCAGAACCTTTCTGACCAACCCCTTTTCCTAACCATTCCCTCTCCAATATCTGCCCTTTAGAGCTATCTACAAGCCTGATTGATATTCCAAGTTCCAACTGCAAGGTCACCTTAACAGCCAACACACCACCCCCTTATCAGTTCGCCAATTGGCCGCCATCCCTTGTTTCCTTTGCTATCCTTGCCCGTTCTGCTGCATCATAGTCGCCTTGGGCTGGAATAACCCGTCTACACCATCCACACCAACTCCTCCGACGCCCTTGCACCTCGCGCCCAAGGATCTTCCCGCTCAGTCGTTCATCTTCCCACTCAGGCACACATGCGCCGATCTTGATCTTGCGGAGCAGTTTCTTCTTCATGACACCGCCAATCCCTTCTATCTCATGTCGTTCATACCCAGGCTTCAGCTGCGGACTAGGCGTGCGCCGATGGTCGACAGGGTCACCGGGGAGACCGGTGTTGCTCCCGATACTGCTGCTAGGACTACCAGACCCGTTGCTCCAGGGCGCCAGTGACGAGTTGCTGCTTGTTTGGCTGAGGGGCGTCGAACCCGAGAGGAAGTTTTCGGCGTCCCGCGCGTCGGCGGCATCGCAGTCCGTCTCCTGCTCCAGCTCGCGGCCAGCGCAGCAAGCACTATCTCGTGCGCAGATGGCGCCGCGGTCTCCCTCGCCAATTCCTATCCCAAGACCGCCCAGAGAGGCGGTATATTGGTTGCGCCATCTCCAAATTCGCTTGTACTCGAGATCATCGTTCCTAATAGTTCTCCCGCACGGCTGACAAAGCCATACGCTTTCCGAGGCACAATTGCAGATGGCGCGCTTCATATCATCCGAGTTGAGGGTACACTCGGGCCCAAGACGGGGCTTGACAAGGTCTCCTAGCGGTGCTTCTGTGCAAGCTATGCAGAGTCGTCTATGCCGATCTGGAAGAACATTATGCGCGGGAGGTTTGATGGCGCAGTTCTATTGCGGGTGTCTAGTAAGCACGAAGGATATCCCACATAGGGCATCATGACAAACTCACCCGGCAGACTACGGTGCCGCATCGACGACACTCGCCAACCAAGTCTCGGGCGCACTGGCCAGACTTTCCAGTCGTTCCGCTTCGTCCGGGGCTATCTTCCATGTAGAACCAGTTCCCTGCGCGGGCGCGGTAGCGAAGCGTCTCCTCTGGGTCGACAGGTAGGTGCTCGTTGGAGCAGTGCAACGACGAGAGCAGCAGCGGCTTGCGGTACTGTAGCATGCTCTGATGAATCCGATGACAGGTCCGCGACAGGCTGTCAAGTGTATTCAAGTCGATGTGTGCGGCCATCGACATGATAACGCTGAGTTTGTCTTGTCAGTAGGCGGTTTCTCTTCCCCCCTTTGGATCAGGGGGAGATAACCAAAGATGAAGCCAGTGATTCCGCCTACGGATAGCATCCCAAAGCCTTTGTCGCGGAGGTTTTATTCGCATCACCCCTGACGACTGACTTGCTCGCCTCTTCGCGTTGCTCGTCCGTCTCGTTCTCGGCCGCATGGGCCGGCGCTTCGGTCACGGTGACAGTCTCTCTCCATTGGGGTGGCTGGCCATCTTGCGGCGGTTCAACATCCTCCTCTTCAAAATCTACAAATATCGCCATGGCTGGAGTTCAGAAGTTGAATTGGCGACTCGGGATGCGATGGTCTGGAGGATGACGTCGGAAAAGGAGAGCACCTGTGCAGGAAACTGGAGGGGTAAGGGACCACGAAACAAAGGTTCTCAACGATGCATCACAAAGTGTGTTTGGAAAGCAGGCGAGTCATCATAATAAAGAAAATCCTGACATGGTCTGATGCTCATTTGACGTGCTACAGCTGTAGGTAGCGGTGGTTAGAGAGCCCGAGGGATGAACCGTCGACCTCTGGAACTTCCAGATTGGACATTCCAGTCCGTCTTCGTACGGGAGGGCGGAGCACCCCCCAGCGCCCACGCGCCAATGGCGGGGAACCTGGAACTTGCGTGCAGCTTTTCCGCCTGCAGGCTCGCTGTTTCCTTCGTCGGCAGCAGACAGGTGGGCATGTGACGCGTTTCAATTCCTCAAACTGCACCTTCCCTCAACCTCTTTTCGAACTCCCTCAGACTCAATTTTTCCGTCCTCGTGTCAGATTCAGGGGGTCGACATGGTACGCGGGGGCGTCCTCGTCGCAGAATTTACCTGAAGGCCATGACATTGTCTTCCTATTTCCAATGGGCTGGACAAACAGGCGTGGGATATCCTGCGCCGGTTGAGATCTCGTGATCTCCCCCTTTCTCGAATTCACCTTTGCCTCCATCGTTGTCCCCCACGAGTTTGAACACACCGCCTTTTCTCTCCAAAGGCTACCTACGAGGACATCACACCGAGGCTGATATGCCACGCCCATCACGTTTGTTCGACATGGTGTGCGATAGTGTCCGCGCCGTCCAGTTCAAGTCTTGTGACGGCCTAGGCCTGCGTAGGTAGTCGACGCAGCCATCCTTGGGTGTTAGTGCTATGCCGCCGTTTCCCTTACCAGAAATCACAGGCGAGCAGAGCGGATCAGGAGCGAGACATATTTCTGCCATCATGTACGAAGGCGGTTGACACTTCAGAGAAGCACGCCCCTGGACAAGACCCGAGCCCAACTGTTCCATCTTTGCGCATATAGCAAGCTACAGATATCGACAACGGCCGAGATGGGGTCCACTCGGCTTCCCGCCTTATCAGAGGGATTTGACGGTACTCGAGAAGGGTCATAGCAGCTTGCAGAAGGCCAGATCAGTGATCAGGGTCATCTACCTAGCCGTAAAATTCACCACAGGCTACAATTTCTGTTCTTATTGAAGCTCGTGGAGAGTGAAGGGGTATTGATTTCGTGGCACCGGTCATGCCGTAAACAACACACCCATATCTACCCAACTCTAGCTCGCCAACATCACCACGACTCAAAAAGTCCTCACGATGTTCTAATTTCTTTCATGAGATATTGTGTGTTGGGGTATGGGGTGCTGGGTGTATCAACACTAGTCCTTGAGGTATGCGACCCGTTCAGTCGGCAAGTGTCGACAGTACGCGCTACCTCGGTCATGGATCAGCAGAAGTGGCCCAGGAGACTACCATCGAGAACGGAAAGCTTCGTAAGCGCGGTATAGATGTTTGGCATGGCGAGGGGCGCCTTGCAAATGGATGTGGATATCATCCAAAATATAGCCTTCAAACCCTCGGATTCTCATCCTTGGTCAGCTAGCTATATTAGAAGGGAAGGCCTTTAGGTTTTCAGATTTCCATCGCGTCTCTTGCGCGCTACCTGGCTTCCGATCATCTGTTTCTCGCATTACGGTCTGTCATGGACGGTGCAGAGGACGAAGGGTCATATTACCGAACTCTATCCCTCTCGGCTTCCTTGCGTGCCAAGAAAGTATAGGCAATTTGTGGAAAGCTTCCCGGCCCCGAGCCGAGACTGACAAGGTGCCTTCTCGGGACGAGTCGTCCCTTGTCGTCCCTTGCTTTCAGGCCTCGTGAGAAAGGCGGGAGCGGCCCGGTTCAGTCCTCCACCTTGTTTTAATATCCTTGTCACTATGAATTCTTACAATGATTACTTCTCGTCCACCATGCCGGATGACGGGGACGAGAAGGGCCCGGTGAGGCGAGCCTCAGTGGGGACGAATGGCCGTACCCGGAGGAGACATTCAGCTTCCGAGAAAGGTTACCCACTGCAGCCGCTCCAGCAGAGAGGGAGGAGGTCCATGCAGGGCCCAGCGCTAGATATTCCTGACTTCCCCTCGCCCAGCGACTCTCCACCGTCCCAGGGGAGCACGCCCTCGGACCCCTCCGCCTTCGATCCCCGAGTTCAGCATGAAGGATCCTCGCCGGACTGGATGTCAGCCAAGGCGGCGGCAAGGAGAAGCCAGAGTGCTTCGCGGTACGCGCCCTCGATCTTCCCGGCAGGGGACCACAGAAACACCGACGTCGATGCGCTAAACGAGGTTCGCAACGACATGATGGTCAACTGGCTGTACGAACAGCAGCTGCGCAAGCAGTACGCGACGGGCGACGACCCTTTCGAGGGTGTGGTGCTCAAGAAGTCGCGCGGCAACTTCACCTGCTGTCCGCCGCACATGGCAGCCATCCCCGAGTCGCTGTTCGCTATGGTCTCGCAGATGAACGTGCGCTGCGCCATGACGGTCAACACGCCCGTCGTGCGTGCCCTCCTCGGTTCCATCTCCGCGCGCACGAATCTGGGGTTCGTGCCGCTGCCCGACGGCCTGCAAGTGCAGATCCTACATACCATGGGCGATTTACCGCGTGGCCAGCAGCACCACTTCGCCGCTTTCATCGAGGACGCTCAGTTGCTGGTGGTGTGGGACGATGATCCAGAGAAGCTCCTGGCCCGCGCCAAGGATCTCGAGCTGCGCTTCATCGAGATCATCTGGGGCAAGGAGAAGGATGGCGGCGGCGACGAGGATGATGACGAGGACGACGAGGCGCCGTTGGACGAGAAGAAGAAGAAGAGCACGAAAAGGAAGAGATCGAGATCGAGATCGAAGACGAAGGCGCCCATGGAGAGCATCCACGAGCTCGAGTTAACCCCGGAGGAGCTGGAGGAGGCCCTCGCCAACGATAAACGCCCAGTCAAGCTGCAGAGCGCCGTAATGGTATCCATGACCATGACGCTGTCCATCTGCTGTCTGGGCCTGGGCTGGCGAGCGCTGGCGTACCAGTGCGTGGTGGACAGATCCTACCTCAGGCTGGCTCTGATCGGCGTCGGGCCGGTGCAGTTTTTCCTCTCTATATTCTTCTTCCAGACCATCATCGGCAACATTTTTCAGCTTTTCGGACCAAACTCACACATGTCCACCAACAGCAAGTACTACAGCGGCAAGCCGCCACCGAGGTTGAACCGCAGCCACGGCGAGCTGCCACACGTCACGATCCAGATGCCCGTGTACAAGGAGGGTCTAGCGGGCGTCATCAAGCCAACAGTGCTGTCGATCAAGGCGGCCATTAGCACGTACGAGATGCAGGGCGGCAAGGCCAACATATTTGTCAACGACGACGGCATGCAGCTGCTCTCCGAAGAAGAGGGCCTTGCACGCCGCGACTTCTACGAAGAGCACAACATCGGCTGGGTCGCGCGACCGCCGCACAACTCCATGACCGGCCCGCACGAGCCCCCTTTCCTGCGGCGCGGCAAGTTCAAGAAGGCCAGCAACATGAACTATGCCCTCAATGTCAGCACACGCGTCGAGGATAGGCTCGAGGGTGTCAACCGGCAGAATCAGCGGTGGACGCAGCAGCACGAGGTGGCTGCGTACTACAGGTGCTTGGCGGATGTGGTCCAGGAGGACGAAGGGCTCACCTGGGCCGAGGGGAACATCCGCGTTGGCGACTACATCTTGCTGATCGACTCGGACACACGTGTTCCTAGTGACTGCCTGCTAGACGGTGTCAGTGAGATGGAGCAAAGCCCTGATGTGGCCATCATGCAGTTTTCGTCGGGAGTCATGAATGTCACAGACTCTTTTTTTGAAAACGGGCAAGTCATTACTTCCCCTTATTTAGTAACCCCTTACTTCGTAAGAGTACATTAACTCTGTCTTGCTAGCGTCACTTGGTTCACCAACCTAATTTACACGGCCATTACATTCACCGTTGCGGCAGGTGACGCCTGCCCGTTCGTGGGCCATAACGCCATTCTGCGGTGGCGTGCCATCCAGGACGCCGCCACATACATGGACGAGGACGGCTACGAAAAATACTGGTCAGAGTCGCACGTTTCCGAGGACTTTGACATGTCTCTACGCCTACAGGTGGCAGGCTACTCTCTACGCTTCGCATCCTACACAGGCGAGGGCTTCAAAGAGGGCGTCAGCCTCACAGTCTACGACGAGCTCGCGCGCTGGGAAAAGTACGCCTACGGCAGCAGCGAGCTCCTCTTCCACCCCGTTCGCTTCTGGCTCTTCCGCGGCCCCATTACGCCGCTCTTCCGCTCCTTCATCCTCACGTCGCGCATCCCCCTGGCCAAGAAGGTCACCATCTGCGCCTACATCGGCACCTACTACGCCATCGCGGCGGCCTGGATCCTCTGCCTGGTCAACTACTTCATCACCGGCTGGTTCTACGGCCTCTACGACAAATACTACCTCGACTCCTTCGCCATCTACGTCTCCATCGTCGTGGTCTTCAACGGCCTCGGCAACCTCGCCCTCGCCGCCCTCCGCTACCGCACCCACCAGGCCTCGCTCCTGCACGCCATCGTCGACAACATCAAGTGGGTCCCCATGTTCACCATCTTCCTCGGCGGCATCTCCCTCCACGTCTCCCAGGCCATCCTGTGCCACATGTTTGAGATCGACATGGTCTGGGGCGCGACCGCCAAGGAGATCGAGACGGTCCATTTCGGCCCGGAGGTGATGCGCATCCTGCGCAAATTCAAGTGGACCTTCTGCTACTGCATTGCGTGCAGCGCGCTGATGATCTGCGGGGTGTATGTGTTTCCTTATGCGTGGAGGATCACATTCTTCTTTAGCATTTATCCGCTGGTGGTCATTGTGTTGTCGCACTTTGCGCTGCCGGTGCTGCTGAATCCGGCGTTGATGATGTTTACTTGGTAGACTGGGAATAGAGAAAAGAAGTGATATTTGGGGTTGGATATAGGTATTTATCATAGACTAGTCATACATACCCCTTGATCTATTGGATAAATTGAGTTCGTACAGAGTTAACGCTGTCTTGTCACGATAAGGGTCATGGAAGAAGACTTAATGTAGCAGTGGGGGGATGATAAGGAGCTAAGTAGGGCCCCTGAGGAGAACCGCCTCCTCGATAACGTGAGCTAATGGACCTCCATGCCGGCCCCTATCTTAGATGGCAGTCACGATTGAAACGCGCTTACCCGATGAGCTATTGCCGCGTCTTCGTTGATGTGTCAGAGGTACTTTATTTGATTCAAAGTTCCAATTGAGGACCGCTCCCACTCATCAACAACTTTACAACAGCCATCAAATCTATAAAGTTTGCGTCCTGTGTCTACCTAATTTTATTGCGTCTGTCCCATCTGTCGCATCAACTCCGTTAGTAGAGACCATGGGTTTCCACCAGTTCTGGAAATTGGCCTACCGGGCCACAACATTTCTAACTAGCATCGTCAACTTCCTCAGGCACCTCATCAGGGGCATCGTGGCAGCACGCCCAACGCTGTTTCCATGGCAGCGCAAGCATCAGGACATCATCGAGCCGCTGTGCCGCTGCTACACAGATCAAGATATCGCATCGAAGCGCCTAGAGATGCATCCCCTCTTTGCCGCGAGCTTCCACAACCAGATCTGTGCCCCCCTGTGCGGCCTACCCGAGGAGTTGCTTCTGGACATCATGTTGCTGCTCGATCCGTTAAGCGTCGAGTGCCTCCGGCGCATCAACCGTTTATTTTCGCGCATTTTCCTCTCACCCGCACTCAAGCACTACCAAAACACCAATAAGATCGGCAGAGTGTGCCCCAGCATATGGGCCCTATCCAGCGCCCATCTCGAAGCGCCCCTATCAACGGCGGCGCTACACTCAGCCCTACAGCGAGACCGAATCAGCCATCTATGCTCTTCCTGTCGCGACATACATGCTCGAGGGCGCTGGACGAAGAAGTACTCTGCGCTGACGTGCAGGCACCTACATTGTTCGGGTTGCGACCTCGACCACACCGCACTCGCATTCTCGGCTCGTCAGCGTCGCGCTCCTGCATATGCTCGTAAATGTATCGGCTACGAAGGGAGCGTGAGACTGTGCGAACATAACACGGTGGGAAGCTGTCTCAAAGGCCAGAAATCAGCTCGTCAAACTCAGATCAGACAAGATGGGGACTATTAGACTGGCGATTTGCAACCATCCGAGCCATCTCCCAAGGCACCACAGCCCTGGAGCGTTTTCACGAGGCCAGTCACGGGGCCAGAATATGCGGCCCGTACTTGAAATCACAGGAAACAGCAGTTCCGATACTTTCCTCTTCATTGTCGTATGAGCTTGATGGTGATGAGAAAACGTGCGACATGCTGTGGTGCCACGATCAGCAGTGTCCTAACCATCATCGGTTCTTGACCAGGCCATTATTTGCCAGGCAAATCCAGGCGGCAGATCCTCGAGATTTCTGGCATTGCAAGAACCGAAGCATTTGGCTATTGTATTGATCTCGGCCCAACACAAAACAGCACGCTGGTGCACTAAGGGTCCTTGGCCTCGCAGGTTGTTGGTGTTGGCCTTGAGTGAACAGGGCTAGTAACTACCTGGAAACAGCGGGAACAGAGATAGCCTATCATCTTTTGATACAGAGTAATAATCATAATCGCAAAATAGTACTTGCATAATACCGGGCGTCGTACAAAAGTAGGACCTTATGAGCTCCTTATACATCCTAACCAAAACAGTAACGCCTAAACTATTCTATTTTATGCCTTAATTAGGTCACAAGAGACCTTTAGTGAATATTGGAAGGCCTCTAGTGGGATATGGCCCATAGTAGCAAGACGTATGGCCTGTTTTGATAGCAGAAGGCCTTACGTATATATATGATGAAAAGGCCTTCGCCACATTAGAATAGGCTGTCAGGGAATGCAGGAAGGCCTCAAAAAATTGGGGATATGGCCTATAACAGCGAGGTTTGTGGCCTGCCTTGATAGCAGAAGGCCTGACTGACATCATGAGAGGCTTCAATTACATTATGAGAGGCCTTAATTACATCATGACAGGCCTTCACCGCATCATAATAGGTCATCAACGGGTGTAGAAAGGCCTCACTCACACCCTGAGAGGCCTCCACCATATTATAATAGGCCGTCATAGAATGCCGGGAGGCCTTGTATCAACCTAAAACTCCCTACCTTGACAGTAAGAAGGCCTCTTTTTTCCTTAGCACAAGGATTTTGTGTGGTTGGATGGCGGGTGTTGTAGGGTACGGTACAAATAGCTATCTTTCACATCCCCATTGCACTTTGTTGTAATCGGGATGTATTGTAAATGTTCAAATATGATATCACTGACGTTGGTAACGTAATCTACAACTTGCCAAACTAAAAATTACAACCACAAACACACACCATTAACTCAGTGGAACTGGTCCTCTGTCACACCCTTGCCCATTGCGGACGTTGAGCTCACACCACCGGTGACCATTTTTTGCAACTCATCCACATAGTTGGCACCGCTCCACTTCTGGTGCTTGACGACATCGACGCCCAGCTCCATCTCAGGCTCCTGTACAAGCTCGCCGTAAGCGCGCATACCGATTTGGCTATAGGCGCGTGCGAAGCGGTCGCTGATGAGCGCCGTTGTGTGCAGACCGGCGAGGGTGATGAACTGCCAGCAGTATCCAAGCTTGGCCAGGCGGCGAATGTATGTCTCCTGCTCGGCACGGGGCATGGCCGTCTTCCAGTTGAAAGAGGGGGAGAGGTTATAGGCGAGTCTGTTCCGCACACATGTTAGTTACTGTTACTACCGGGTGAGAAAAGGGGGCAACAAACTTTTGCTCGGGCCACACGGCGTGCACGCCCTTAGCGAACTCCTCGGCCTGCTTGAAGTCGGGAAGCTTGCTCTCCATCCAGATGGCGTCGCAGTAGGGGGCGTAGGCGATGGCCCGGTTGATGGAGCAATCGCAGCCGCCCTTGAGGCGGTAGAAGCCCTCACGAGTACGCGGTGAGTCCCAGTCGAAGTGAATGTCAACACCAAGGATGCCACGGGCAACGGCGCGTGACTCGTTGATGGACAGCTGCTTGCCCTGCACGCGGGAGCGATACTGGGCTGCGAGGCCCTTGGGGTCTGGGTACGAGCCCGCGGTGATGGCATCGTAAACAGCTTCATCGAAACGCTTGAGGTTCGCCTGTGCCATCCAGGTGTCCTCAATCGCCTGCAGCTGCTCACCGGTCTTGCCGGCACGCTCAGCCGCCAACATCAGGTCGTTGAGCGGCTGGAGGTTGGGGTTAGTGGCGCCGAGAATAAAGGCATGGTCGCGGGGGTCGATGGTCGTGGTGATGAGAGTGGCGGCCTCAGCATCTGTGCGGGCAATTGCGAGGAGGTCGGAGCCTAAAAGCTGTCAGTGATCCTGCTGTACAAACTAATATCTGAACACTTACCCATGATGTCGGCCTGGGCGCGGATGGCCACAAGGCGGTTGATATGCTCGCTGATTGGCACGAGCACCTTGCCGGCCATGTGACCGCACTTCTTGGTGCCAGGGGCCTGGTCCTCAATGTGGATTCCGGCCGCGCCCTTCTCGATGAAGAGCTTCGTCAGCTTCATGACAGCCGTCAGACCGCCGTGGCCTGTGTCGGCATCGGCGATGATGGGTCGGAGGTAGTCAACGTTGGCGAGCTTGGTACGCTGGGCTGCCGGTGTCGAGAGACGTTCCTGGCGCTGCTTGCGGTCGTGGAAGAGTTGTGCCATGAACAGATGCGAGACCTTGTTCGGTACGGTAGTCTATCGGCGTGTAAGCAACGGTGTACAGGTCATCACAGCCAGTCGGGGGTACTCACATAGGGGTAATCCGCCAGATCCGGACCGGGCTCGTCAGATGCCGAGGCGGTCGAAGACGACTGCCAGCCCGAGACGTAGACAGTGTCGAGGTACTTGGCCATCTGGGTGACCATGGTGGGCTCGAGGCAGCCATAGGTGTAGCTGGCGTCCTTGTTCTGGAAACGGCCCTCGAGGATGCGCCATAGCTTCTTGGACTGGGCGTTGCTCGCATACTCGATCTTGAGGTTGCCGCGCTTGGAGACGATCTGCTCGGCGGTAAAGGGGCGTTTTGTGAAGCGCCACCTCTCGTCGCTCCACCACTTCTTAACCTCGGCGACCTCCTTGGCAAAGATTTCGTCCTCGTGGCTGGGATCCACGGCGGGATTCACCATGTTGTTGGCAGCCATGATGGCGATGTTGGATAGGCTTAAACGGGATAGAGTTGCGGGGAGCCGAGGGTGTGAGGAGAGAAAGACGCCCAGACACAAGGGATGGGAGAAGACGTCACTGGAATGGGGACGGGATTAGGGTTGAAGATGGATGACAGCGGAGAGAGCAGCACACAGAATGGGAGGAAAAGAGAGGGAGAAAGGGGAGCGGGGAGAGGAGGGTAAAAAGGCGAGTCAGGATAGAAAGACAGCGGCATTCTACCCTGGCGGGCCCCGTCGTCACGAGAAAGAGCAGGAGGGCGCGCAGTCGACGGAGGGCTCTCCGTTCCTCGGCCGGTCTGTCCCGGCCCTTTCGACCGTGGCCCGTGGCCCGTGGCACATCCATGGCCAGACTGCGGCTGACTCTTGCGCCAGCGAACTGTGAGCCGAGCGATGCTCGTCGTTCCCTGCAGGCACAGTCAGTTGATTTGATTGACCGACCCCTGACCCGCCGTTGGCCGAATTACCGAATGCCGGGGCTCGGCGGCTTCTGGAGCTGCGTGACGGTTACCCCTCCCCCGCAGAGGCGTCTCCCCAAAAGCTGGGGATCTGCGCCTTGGGGGACGTCAGCGAGACTGGGCGAGCAACAAAATCCAGCAATGGTGGCAGTCCCAATTGCAGCCATCAGCACTTAAACTGGCATCTCAAACGGCGTGACGGCAGGGGCTTTGCGATGGTGTCTCCTCTGCATCGCCAGTCCGTCAGGTGGTCTTCAATTGTCGGAAACAGCCAAATATTTGTGGAGTTGGACCTAACATGTGAAGATGCGTCATTGTATCGTCGGAAACGCTCGCGTGCGGCAAAGAGCGGAGCGCCCCCAACTGCGGCGGCTTCTTGTTAGTCTCAGGCCCCTGATTGGCTGCCTTTGCCCTCGGCCGAGGTCAAACACCAACTCGTCAGTTGCCAGGTCCCGACCTTTCCCCTTCCCCACATTAACAGGCCCCGCCCATCCGTCCGTCACATGCACGGGGGGCGTCCTGTAAACATCTGAAAGACGACAATTAAGTCCGGGGTATCAATTGTACCCTGGAGAATCGCAACAACACCACAAGAGTACGGCCGGCAAGAGAGGTCGAATATCACACGCGAGCCCCCCTGAGTCTAGAGCTTGGAGCCCATCTCCTTACCCCCACTCCCATACACAATCCCCTGGTCCAGCTCCATCGTCTGGCCCTTCCGCCCAACACTCCCTCCCTCCGCATCTACAATGCCCTTCTTAACCATAAACCTCAAGCACATTGCCTCAATCTCCTCCCCGGGATTCGACGCGACGTCCACAAGGAATAGCGCCGCCATCAGCACTTCGGCCATCTGAAAGACAACTCCCCTTGCCTCGGGCAGCAGCTCAGCCTGCGTCTCGTTGGAAATCCTCGTCTTTAGCGCCTCCCACTGCTTACCGATCGCCGCTCTGGCTTTCTCCCATGCATCCCCTCTAACACTACTGGTTACAGACAGCGCCCTCTGCAGCACCCAATCCACCGCCTCCACGCTCAGCGCCCCAGCAGCAGGGTGCTTCAGCGCGCGGACCGTATCGCTCGCAAGCACATCTGTCGTGCCCTCCCAAATCGCACCGACGCAGGCATCCCTGAAGATCCGCGCGACGTTGAGGTGTTCCGACTCAGAGTTGACAAGAAATCCGACACCACCGAGGGCTTCCATGCAGGCATACAGTGCCGGGACGGTGTTCTCGCAGACGTATGACTTATGCAGGGAACTGATGACGCGCAAGAGCGGTGCGACGAGGTGCGAAGGGGTTGCGAGTTTTGCAATAGAGATTCCGGAGTTGGACGTGAATGGGGAGGCATCAGAGCGGAGGGGGCGTTCGTCCAGACCGAGGATGTACAGGGTGTAGAACACCAAGAGCATCATCGAGTGGTAGTCGACGGTGAGATTTGCGAGAGTTCGCATATGCAAGGGGTGCGAGGAAAGCGGGAGGCGTCGGCCCTTGGAGGCGCCCGCCTCGCGGACGAGGGCAAAGGCTTTAGCCACTGCGAGGCTGCGGCCGAGATAACCCATGGAGGAGACGGTGGTGTGCACGCGCGTGATGTTGAGGATGGTGCTGATTTCTTGGATGCCTTTGCCCTCCTCGCCGATGAGCCAGCCGCGCATGTTTTTGAGCTCTAGCTCGGCAGTGGGGAGGGATTGTGTGCCGAACTTGTTCTTCAGGCGTTGGATTGTCACGCCGTTGAGCTCAGTGCCGCCGTGCTGACCGATAGGGGAGACGAGTGATGGGTTGAAGCGTCGCATCGGGGCGAAGAAGGCGCTGACGCCCTTGTCGGGGCTGGTCTTGGCCAGGAGAATGGTCATCTGGGAGTCGGTTGCGGAAGAGAACCACTTGAAGCCACTGATGGACCATGGGCCGAGAGGAGTCCCTTCATCTACGTCGGCCAGGGGAGCAGCGCTGGAGCTAGGATAGGGGTCGAACGTGGCGACCGTTTCGGTCTGGGAGACATCGCTCCCGCCGGTTCGTTCAGTCATCCATTGGCCGCTCGTCCATGTTTTACTCGGGTCTCGAGAGGTAAGATGGTCGTAGGCGTTTTGCAGAACTTGCCTCTGCGTGGAGGCCATCGTGCTGCCTGCTCTGGTGAGGTGACGCTGTAGAAGACGGGTTGCGCCGTCTTGCATAGCCGCTGGACAGAGCGTGTTCGCACATGATGCTTCCCAGAGGTGACATCGCGTAAACTGCACGAGGCGAGTGTATTCCGAAAAGTCGGCGTCGTAGTTGATGGCGACAACCCTAAACGGCTGTCAGCTAGCTGTCCCCAGTGCTGTTGCTTCAGATCCGATCATGTACGCACCCTTTCTGGAAGCCAAATTCCTGGAGCTTCCGCCATCCCTCGGTGACGACGAGCTCACTCCTGGGCTTGCCAAAGGCGTCTCTCCCGCCCCCGCGCAGATAGGGCTGGTTCTTCTCTGCATCGGTTACCCAATCAAGTATCTGCTGCGAGAGGACCTGCTCGCCCAGCTCGGCAATCTCGGGCGAGACCTTTTCCAGGACATTGGGCGGTATGAATACTAGGTAAGAACCGTCAATATGAGTCCCGTAAGGGTCAGACAGGGATGCTGCAGTGAGACAACGTACGTTTGACTACGCGTCGCAAGCTCACATCGTCATGGAATTGATTCTTGAGGACGGGTTGTTTCTGGATGAATCCCGTGTTGGAACTTGATGGCTCCATCATAAGACGAACCTATCTTGTACGTGCCGGACAACAATGAATACTGCGTGGATGTTCAAGTTCTTGTGAGTAAGCAATGATGGGCTCTGTTCCCGTCCGTTGGCATGTTGGGGCAAGGAGATGGATAGGGTGCTCCCCTCCCAAGGAAGCCGCCCACCATCAATCGCCCTCCATTATCGCAACGGGAATAAGCCGAGGCTCACGGAGCTCTGGATGTTGTTACTAGTAGTCCATTCAGGTTGCTGTCTGCGGGGAACTCGGCTGGATGATGGGGGTCATGTGCTCCCGCCGGGGCGACGGGATTCTGGGGCTCGTGCGCTGTGATTGACCGCGAGTCACTGAAAGCAGGTGTTCCAGGGTACGCAACGTGTCGAGGCTGAAGGTCATCCAAACCGACATTCAAACATACGACAAATACCTTAGTCATAGATCCATATATTGACTATCCTCATTATCCTGTCCGGAGGACAATTTGTCCTGTCCGGAGGACAATTTGTTATAAGGGTGGTCTAAAAAAAATTACTATGGGAAATTCAGTCAAAACTGATAAGGAAATTCAACTCGACCTAGGACTGGTCGGCTCACTATCAAAAGTGGGTTTGCTCGGGCCCCAAATCACGTGATATGATATGGTTTCAGATGCGTCACGTGACCAGGAATCCAAATCTAAAGTTAGATTTAGGGTTAGGGTTACGGTTCAGGAGTTATTAGCGTTTGAAAAAATTAAACAAATGGGTATTCAAAATCAAGAACAGGGACAGATCTAACCGAATGAGATAGTTTTATACGTAGTTTTTTATGAAGAATTCAGAACTGGAAGTGCTTTTACTATAAAGCTTATAATGAGAAAGATATTACTGTTTAAAGTCTAATAATAATAATTATTTAAATAATAGCTGGTTATTAAGTAATATAATAAGTTTTATTACTTACGTTTATTATAGGGCTTATTACGTAGAATCCAGAACTGGAATCATTTTTACCGTACTGCTTAAAGTGAGAAAGATATTAGTGTTTAAAGTTGGATGATAATAGTTATTATTATAATAATCTGTCAATAAGTAGCATAATAAGAAGTAATAATTACATTTCTTATACAGTTTATTATGAAGAATACAGAGCTGAGACTCTCTTTACTATACGGCTTATAATAATAAAGATACTACTGTTTAAATCTAAATAATAATAATAACATTAATATAAACTTAAATATCTCTCTGGTTTTAATAGCTATTCCAAATCAGGCCTTAGATTAAGAATTACAGTTAAAATCTACGCATAATACTACCTTTTTCTATATTATAAACTAAAATAATAACTGTGAAAGTCATGATTTTTTTACTTTAAACATGAATATCTCCCTTTACTTAACCCTAACCCTGAAAACAATGTGAAAATCGGATTCTACATTATATAATGCATATTAAAATATATAATTTGATTATCTAAGCTTATAATAAAAAATTATTAAATTATTACTCTAATTCACCTAGTTAGGTTAAAAAAAACCTTTAGTTTTTTACAAATAGAAATAGAAATAGTATAGTAGTAAACAGCGTAATATAAATTAAAGCGGTTCCCAGTTCAAATTGCATTTGTGAAAGTCAAAAAAAAACTGTAAATTGTAAATTGTAGAATAAATCCTGTAAACCCTGTAGAATAAAGCCTGTAAACCCTGTAGAATAGAGCTTATAAGCTTTATAAAATAAAGTCTTTAAAGGGAAAGATTTATTTTTAATTATTATTCTTTTTATTATTTCTTTTAAACCTTATAAAATAAAATATGTAAATCTTAAAAATTAAAGCCTATAAACTTTAAAATTGCTAGCGTCGCTTCGTTCGTCATTCCGCGACAGCCCTTCGCTACGCTACGGGGCGCTCCATGCCTCACTTTCGCTCCTGGCAATTTTACATAATTAAATACATGTATCAATACCAATCATTAAATCACCAGCGTCCTTCTCAGGGGCAAGTTCCTACTGCTCCCTCCAACTTCGATGCTATACTGGCCCTTGACAAGCCTCCACCGCCCGGCTAACACATCCCACACACTTAGATCCCTCCTTGTCAACTCAAACTTCACCGTCGCAGATGCCGTAGCATTAATCACTACCTTCTCAAACCCCCTCAGCTGCCTCAGCGGCTGTCCCGCGACCGGAATTCCAACATACAGCTGTGTAACTTCGGCCCCGTCTCTCTGCCCCGTGTTCTTCACTTCAGCCGTAACACTGGCCAACACGTCCCACAGATCGACTTGACCACCCATCCGAACATCTCCCGTGGGAAACTCGGAGAATTTACTCTGGTCTCCGTCCTTCTGGACCGCCAAGTTTCCATACTCAAAGGTTGTATAACTCAGTCCAAAGCCAAACTCGTACCGCGGGGTGATATTCTTCGCGTCAAAGTGACGGTAGTCGACCATAACGCCCTCGGTAAAGTTACTCTGGGGAAATTTGAGGAATTTACCATCCGGCTTGTCTGGGCCAAGCACAGGGTAGTCGGTCTCATTTTTAGCGACCGTGTACGGCAGTTTCCCGGATGGGTATGAGTCGCCGTATAGAAGAGATACGAGCGCCCTTCCAGATGCTTCTCCGGGTAGATGGGCGAAGATGAGTGCTGTGACGTTGGGGTGGTCAATCCATTGGTCGACTAGCCGGATTCCGGCGTTGTGAAGCACGACGATGGTGTTGTTACAACGGCCCGCAACATGCTTGATCAACCCGTCGGTATAATCGTCTCTTGCTCCGCGACGGTCTGCACCCTCGGTGGCGTATGCATTCCCAAAGACGAAGCAGGAGTCAGACACAGGGACGACAGGCGGCTCGCCATTGGTGAAATCCCAGAATAGAGCAGTGCCATCATCGTAGGCGCGCTGCATAATCGCATCGAACGGGGAGACGACAGTCCCTTGTGATGTAGCCCCTGAGCCTCCACCGGAGTACAAGGTGCCGTATTTCGCGATAGGGGTGCTGCCTTCCGAGTCAGCGGTACCGAAAAAGCCACCCATGAACTCAGAATGATTGAAAGACTGGGTGCCAAAATTCCATGGTGCTAGCCCGCCTGTGGGTGTGTTTATGTCGGGATTTTTGGCTGAGTAGCCAAAAATGGAGAGCATTTTTGGTTTGCTCAGGGGCAAGGCGTTACGGATATTCTTGACCAATACGTGGCCTTCAAGGGCACCATCGAACAATGTGGACCGAGAAGAGATGTTTCTCGCATCGACAATCTGGTGGGCTTTGGTGAGATCGATAGGCATCCCTATCCCCGGCTTGGGGAACCCCTTGTCCTGACCAAATTGGTACCAGGTGGAAATTATCCTGATGTTGTCAGCAAAGCGCGCGGTGAGAAGTTGTGTGAGATGTACCCCATACCTTGTCGCCATATCAGTGAGACGAGCCTCAGGAACTGAACCATTTTTGACGGCAGTCTCCAGGTTCGAACCCCAGAAACGGTCCGGGCCTGGCATCATCATATCCAACCCGGCTAACGCGGTGGCAACACCGGCATGCTGAGCACCCCAATCCGTCACAACGAAGCCCTCGAAGCCAAGCTCAGTTTTGAGTATGCCATTGAGCAGCTTGCTGTTCGCACAGCCGTAAGAGTTGTTGACTCGATTATACGAGCACATAATGTTGCCGCTTCCTGCGTGGACGGCATCTTGAAAAGGCCTATAGCTGTTAATTTCCGACAACAGGTTTAATTCAGTTGGGGCGCCATACCAAAGATAGAGCTCATGGAGTGTCTGGTCGTCAATATTTGACGACACTGCTTCGATGTCGCCGCTAGGGTTCCTGTTTGTTTCCTGTTCATTGCCAATGAAGTGCTGTAAACGGCATTAGTACTTTGCAACTCTTCGTGCCTCAGAAATACACGAGTAGACAACACATACCTTGGTGCTCGTTATCACGCCAACACCCTGTACGGCAGAAACCGTTTCCGAGACCAGCTGGCCAGCAAGATACGGATCAATCGAGAAGCCTTCCCAGTTACGTCCACTTAGAACCACTCGACCAGCAGGCCCGACAACGGGACCAAGCAGAACGTTGACCCCCTTGACTTTGAACTCTCCTCCCATACCAACTCCCCGTCTCGTCGTAAGCGCCTTGTTCCAGCTAGCACCGACGTGGATTCCACTGGGCCAGGAGCTAACAAAATCAGTTGTCCGCAGTCCATTGCCTGCATCACTAAGACACATCCCTGGGAAGCCGAGGCGCGGCACCGCTGGGACGAAGCCGGAGCAGCTGGTATTGGAGCTGTCGCCAGCGGTGATACTGATCTTCTCCGCGAGAGTCATATTGGCCACAAAATTCCTTGCCTTTGCAAGGGCGTCGGCCCACGGGCCGGCACCGGCCATTTCCGCTATTGCCCACGTTCAGCCTACTTCCCGGCAGTGTTTAACACAGAGTCAAGACTTACGTGCTGGATACACGGGCGGCGACTCTCCGTAGAAATGGGCATCACTTGTGATACCATCAGCCACAACCCCTGACGATCCATCGCTACCACTGCGGTCATTCTTTTTCGGCAAAGCCGCTAAGCCAGCAAGGCCACCGCCAATGATCAACAACACCACGATGACGGTGACGACCTTGCCGCGCCGTGTTCTCAGAAACGGAAGTTTCCGTGTGAGCCACGACCCCCCCGCGGCAGGCTCGGCAACCAACAATGACGAGCCAACGCCTTCGTCCTTTAGGCTGGCCATTCCGACCGACGGGTCTCGATCCCGGGGACCAGGACGAAACACGCTTCGCTTATCGAGTTCCTGGCGCAGTCAAGGGGTGGGAGCGCTTAGCCCGATCGATTGATGCTTCTCGAAGCCCTTCTCCCAAGCAAGCTCTCGTGTACTTGCTTCGGAAGTGGCGCCAAGGGGCATCCCAGGAGCAAGCAACTGCTGGTTACAGTAGGTACTTCCCCTCCTTGTTTCTGAATCGCGATCAGGAGGGAGGCCAAGACCGTCAAAACACAATCCGGAGAAACGCTCCGAAGGGGTATAAACAAAGTTATGTATTATGCTTGGTTTGGAAAAGCAGGAGTGCAAGGTACAGTATTTACCATGCGATCAACTTTTCCACTTGGTCACATCTTGCGACAAGAAGGAGCAGACTTCATTTCAGCCAATTGGGCCGCGTAGGGCCCTTGCAGACGATCATCTGCTTGGTTGTCAGCCGCAACAGCCGTTGGCAGGAGAGCGGAGAACGCGAGACGTGGGGACCCCGCAGCCACTAACAAGCCACTAACAAGCCACTAACAAGCCACTAACGTGGTGCCCCACTTCCCATGAGAAATGCAGGGCAACCAGACCAGTGCGCAGAAGCACTTCCTACCGTCCTGTCAACCTCTAGAGTAAACAGAGCGTCACTACCTACATGTGTCTTGAAGCGGCTGCCTTGTATCAATGGCCTGTTTGCATCAGAATAGATATTTCCATTTGATATGCCTGAAAAATGCAAGACGGCCTCTCAAGAATGCGATACGGCTGTCAACATCAAGGGCTATCGTCTGCGCTGACAGTAAGAAGACCAGCTTTCGCACTGGCCCAGCTCCCCCTTTTTGTAACAAACACCAGCAGATGCATCGCCGTGCGACACTGCGGCATAATTGGCGCAGTGAGCCTTACGCACGTGCCACATCTCACATGAACAGGACTATAGTTCGTCTCGAATTCTGCAAGTCTTTTTTTCCGTTCTCCCAGTGCATCCGAAACATCGGAGGGGCGTGCCGCATCGTTGCTTCAGGCTTCGGAGGACTCCCACGTGGGATATTGGAAAACGCCAAGTAAGCTGCCACAAGTCGTCGCACCGGAAACAATAGGTACTTGTGTCTCGGGATTCGTACTCCGGACTCGACGATCACGGTGGTTGAGCAGCTGCTTCAATTCATTCGCCCCTATAGCGGGGATCCCATTCTTTCTACATAGGTACGGCCCAGCTGAACAGCGCAGCTTGAACACATTCCTGGTCGTTCGCGCGTACCGCCCTTCCAGCCATCCAAGAACAGCGCGGGTATATCGTTCGTATATCCCATTGTATGGGTCGGAAATGAAGGGAACTAAAATGTCGGCGTCCTCCGCAACCTTGGCCCGCTCAGGTTGAATACCTATAGTCAGTCGTCCCGCATCCCCGCCATTCCCTTCCCCCGTCCAAACCAAAAAAGATGCATCGAAACAAAATAAAGACATAGAACAGAACCACAAATGCCCGTCCGTCTGGTCCAAGAAGAGAGATAAAGATTCAACATTAGAATGCCGGAGTTTTCGGAGTTTGACACGCGCATTGGTGAGTTCGCATTTTCCGCCGGCTCCTCGTTGGTCGGGGATTCGTCCGTAAAGCGCTCGAGGGTATAGACAGCCAAATTTCGGCGATAACAGTGTAATTATACACATTCCGGAAGGCGTAAGGATATAATGATAGTAGTTGCGGATGCCGACCCGTAGGGCTGAGTGCGCTATCGGGCCTCCCAGGGTATCGTGACACAGGGCCGGGTAGATGCTCATCAGACGCTATCAGATACCAAGTTAGGCTAATTGCGTCCAGAACGGTCATCTTCAAGCATAGTCATGATGGCAAAAGAGGCCGGCTCGTCACAATCCCCACAAACAGCTTTTCCGAGCAGGATTGCCTGCGTGGGAAGGGTGATGCCGCCACCTCCTTTGAAAGCAGACCCCGCCAAGAAGTGCAGGTCGAAGGTGTGTGAACATCGGCTTGTCTTACAGGATAAGCTGCTTGAGATTCCGCTGGATGATCATATCCTGCACGGAACTCATTGTGATCTTGAGGAGGTTGGTATCGGTGGCGTTGGTGAAGTGTCCGTATATCTCCTTCTCCGGGTTACGGTTCAGCGCTCGGAACTTGTCCATGAAGTACTTGCTGGCCTGCTTCCAGTCGTCTGGCGGTCCATGATAATCGGTAAACCCGTGCGCTGTGATCGGGCTCTTCGACAACTTCTCCTTGAACAGATCCATTTTGTTGAGGAAGAGGATTAGTGCCGACTTTGTGAACCAGTGCGAATTGGCGATGGACTCCCACAACATGAGAGCCTCGTTCATTTGGTTCTGGGTTCAGGGATTAGTGGGATACCTGAATCTCCGGAAAGGGCAAACATACACCATCCTTGTCCTCCACTAGACATTGGTCATAGCCGGAGATAGCGACTAAAAACAGAAGGCAGTTGACATTTTCGAAGCAATGAATCCACTTCTTCCGCTCTGACCGCTGTCCGCCGACATCGAACATCCGATACGTGAGCTGACCGAGGTCGAAGATGGTCTCCGTGATGCCCGTAGTCCTTAGCCTGGAACGGAGTAGATCTTGGTCTGTTGGCATGTAGTTCTTGTCCCATACTCGGTCCAAGTCTGCGCAGAAGCTGCCAAGGGTATAAGTCACAGGCGCACCGCGGCAACCAGCCAAATAGGGGGATTCTTACTATTCGAGGTTGTCGTGTAGGGCGTACTCGTTGCCCTTCTGGATCGCCTGCCTCACGCCGCCATCCTGCCACAGCTTCTTTATCGGCTCAAGGTAATCCATAGGCAACGGTTCATCCGCCCTCATTTCGTAGTCGACCATGATATGCGCCATGTTTTTCTGCGGAGCGAAACCTGGTTAGCAAACATCTCGGAGGGGGATGGCGTTCCGCTGCAGTGGCGGGACCTCTAGGCCAATTGGTGATTGGCTCCGGAGACGGGTGGCTGCTTGCCTCGTTTTCCTCAATCTCGAACTTGATACCCATCTCGTTCATGGCGTCAAAAATCAGCCTGAAAGATTGCACTATGTTGCCAAAGATGACCGGCTTCCACTCCAACTTCTCATTCTTGCTGAACCCCTGAGCGTAGATCAACTTCATCTGCTTCAACACTGTTGACTTTCCCGACTCGCCAGCGCCTGCAATCAAATCCCAATGTCTATCAGTTCTGCAGGTCGGAAAACGGGCCGCTTCGAGAACTGAACCTACCTAGGAGCAAAAGCTTCACCTCCTTGGCCATGCGCTTCTCGTCGGCGCGAATGACCTTGTCCAGCTCACGGGAACGGGCGACGCCCGTCTCGTCCCCCTTTTCACGACTTCCAAAACACATAGTGACGGTCGGCCGAGGATATGTGGGTGGAGAACCCCAGCGACACTCAACGATAGTCAAATAATCAGAAGTTCTACCGTGGTAGCTGATTGATAGCCTAGGAACCGCGTCGGCCTTGCAAAGATGAAGTTGGGCAATTGACGGTCGCGAGGCAGCAGCGAGGGGAAGCTGGGCCGACTAAAGGGGCGCAGCCGGAGTGATGGCTACTGGTGGCAAGAGGACGAAATCGGTGACCGTCGTCGGGCGATGAGCACGTTGACGCAGCGGGATAGGTTCGATTCTAGTTCGGCCGGATCGTGTCGTCCTACTCCATCCAAGTTCCCGGTCTGACAGAAGACCTCCCGAAACCAATCGACATGTGGTCACCAGGCCCTGCTCTTGAGAAGAAAAAAAGTCCGAAGGATCGAGCGGCGGAGGCCTGGAAAGCGAGGCACGAAACAATCGCAAAACTATCGCCGAGCAACTGAGCAAGATAGAGGGCGCGGGCGTGAAGCTGGCGATGGCTCTGGATGAAGCGACAGCGGTGGAAGTAAAGCAGTTCGAGAAGGAGAAGAATGCATGGAGTGCAGCACCCGTGCTCGAAAAGCTGGAACAGACAGCATCAAAAAGCGTCGGGTCGATAGAGCGGGTATTATTACTTGACTGCAGCACACGCCCTAGAGGTGTTCCTCAGGCCCCGCCTCGGCGACAGTACTCTAGCGTGCCGTCAGCTCCTCCCCGAGCAGGGGTGGGGAACTCGTGCAATGCAAGTACTTCCACCCTTGGCCTTCAGGTAAATTATTGCAAAGGAACCGAATCCGGGACAAGCATGGTTCGGTGGCGCTACCAGCTGGCTCTTCTTCAAGAAATCACGCTACTTGTTGGATGGGAGGCCCAGCCCAAGGCTCCCGCCCACATGGTTTCCATCCAAGCGTCCACTGATCTTCTTCCAAGACAGGCCGGGCGGATTCGTCGGACGAAGGAGCAAAAGGTCGCAACCTGGAAACATGCTGCCGACCCAGCCACAGAAGCAGGCCCAGTGCTCTTCTCGAACTTCATGTCTCGATGTTCTTCCCCCTCTCGTTCGCAGCCACCCACCTCCCTCTCACTGTTGACGCGCGCAGATGATACACGAAGCGGATGAAGTGGCCCAATCGTTGACGAGCCGATAGCCCGCTTGCTTGGCTTGCCCCGAGCACGGCCGATCCTGCTGCTGCTCAATGCAACGAAACAGTGCGACGTCCCGCCTGTGCCCACGATGGGACCATGCTGGACGACAGCCAGAGGTGTTGCGCTGCGAATGACGCTCAAGAATCGACGAGCTACCTTAGTACGTCGTGCTGGCGGGTTCCTGGGCTATCACAATTGGTCCCAAAAAGCTTTGATAACCCCCCCCCCTTCCGCTCTCTCTCCTGCGAGCCCATCTTAGTGTAGATGCGTCAATAGCTGCTGGGCTGAGGGGCCTGTCAATGGTGACGATAGTGGAGCGCACGGCCAATTTCAGGAGCACAGACACACCTTCACGAGATTTTGCTGACGAGCTGCGCGCCGTCATATGCAGCCGACTCACATAAACATCCTCGTGCACCGATTGAAATTGTTGGTTGGAGCGAATGAGCACAGATCAAATATGATGGATGGAGGCATACCCGCCCGCTGTCAACTGGCGCGCCATGTGGCTCTCCTCCAAAAGTTACCTACCCCTCGGCCTCGCTCGTGGCACAGGCGGCATCGTACAGCAACTTGCGTGGCAAACAGCCCAATCCACTCTTTTCGCTAGAGTCTCAAGAGCCCGCGGAAGCAAGCCGGATGCTGTCCTGATGCGGGGCTTCCAGGTTGCTGCATCCCGGGTTTTGTTTGATCAGGAGAAGAGGACGAGCAACGGGCAGTTTGCTGCAAGACGTGCTGCGTAATCATGTTGATCAGTCGGCAGTGGATATCCCAACATTTCGGTTGAGGTCGTTAGCCCCTCACGCCCCCTTCACGGAGGAGCCCCTCGAATGACAACTGACTGAATAGTCCCCCATCTTGAGCGTAACATCCTGAACCAACGTCGCGAACGAAGGAAGAAAACGAAATCATATGCCGCGCCTTTGCCACAAGAGCGAGTAAGAACCCCTGGGATTCGCCATCCGCCTCGAAGAAGAAGAAAGCATTGGAATCCTGCACAGGAGAAAGGGATCGTGAATGTTGCGCGACGAGTCGCGTGCACTATGCCGGTGTGCTCAGGTTTCGGCTGTTCGGTCACTCGCCGCTATGAATACACGTAGTGTCTCCTAGCCATCTGCACAGCGAATTTCAAGCTCTCATCGGTGGGTAAGGATCATGGATCCGGGGTTAGGTTGCTGCTGGCCAACGAGCTTGGCTTCGCTGCCTCAGGGGAACTAGGCTCAAGCTGAGCCTTGGAAGCGACCTCCCTGGACGACCTGCTGCACACAATTTTGGAGAGCCGCTCGTTAATTCGCAATCCGTGTCGATAGGCGCAAGCGCAAGCACTTGAATTCAGGGATTGAACGCTTGAGCCGCCCCGAACCAGTCCGAGTACTAAGAGGTCTGTTCGCCTCCCGCCGAAGGCTAGCATCTCGATCAACCACCGTTCGCAGCTCCGGCAGTTCGGGGATCACCAGGCCGATGGAACGGTAGACAACCGCTCCCCCGGGGCACGCTGAGGCGCGCGAGCCAGCCAGGGCTTCAGCAGGAACACGACTTCGAGGTCATAAAAGGTCGAACACCCCAAGTGCAATGCAAAGGCCCCAGCCAAAAGAATGTGTCATCCAACCTAAGGTAAGTCAGTGAGGACGATGTCTACTTCCGTCAAAGCAGGCCGTGGGTTCTCAATGTTTACGCCGTACCCTTTAAAAGCATATTTTACCGTAATCGAGGCTTATCACGATATACCAAGGCCTGCTATAATGCGAGCCAGGCCCTGCCGTTCGGTCTTACGTTCTCGACGTTTTCCCCGTGTTTTCGCGCGGATTAGAGAGACCCGGAGGCGTTGGAACGCACGTGCAAGGTATTATAACTGGCTTGAAAGCAACCAGGCGCACAGGGTCAGGTCTGGTCAAGCCTTGAGCGAGATCGTACACTACAGTCTCGGCCCTCTCCCGCATCGCATCAGGCGGAGGGATTGGAATGTCGAAACTAACTGAGAATAGCCACAAGCTTGACGGACCGATGCGATGCAATGCTGCGATTTCGGATGAATCCGCTCGCGAAACATGAAAACGGTGGTACGAGGATGCCAGTAGGTTTCCACACGCCGTGGAACGCCGTGCCTTCGCCTGCTTGTACGGGACTCATGCCCTAGAGGCCCCTCCTCGCGTTGCTTCAGAGATTTTGCGATTTGCTAACATTCGCATCTTGACGGTCCACCGTCCGTTGCCTCCCCACTCTCGTCATTGGGCACTGTAACCTGGCCGAGACACACGTTTTTATTCGCTCATAGCTTGGTTGGCCATCGCCGCCGAGAAAGCTCGGGTGGGAAAAAATTCTGAAGACCAAAACTTCGCACCTGCTGGTTTGAGCCCCTAAAAAGATACCCGAGTCCTGCACTTCAAATTGGCTTTCTTCTCCCGGTACCGCTTCTTCGCCAGGACATCCTCTCGTCTTGCCGTCTCGCCCTTTTTGAAACTACACAGCCTCCGTCAATTTTCCAAAATGGGTGACATCACACACGAAACCATCAAAGGTACGTCTCATGTGTCGACTACCCCTCCATCGCCCGACCCCGCCAAAAGCAAAGCTCATGTGCCACACATCCATGGCCTGCCCCATCCATTAATCACCCCTTACACGAATGGTACCTCGGAATAACGCCCCGCGGAGTTTTGGCCAATTTCCGCGCGGTTGCCACGCCGTGCTTGTTGTCGTCGGTGCTAGGGCTCCGGTGACTGCCGCGTGGGCACCGCGCCTGGCACTAACATGCCGGAATGGACACGGCCCCCTGACAGCGGCATGCCACCCAGACCATGGTTTTCGTGGTTGCCCGGTCCAGCTGTGGCCTTGAGAAGATAGGGCTTTACTCGGGATCTGCCATTGCTACTCTCTTGTACATTCTGTGACCACGAACGCAAGCATGCTTGGAGGATCTGCTAACCAGTCATACCTGTTGCACAGATGGCTGGTTCCGCGAGATCTCTGATCTCTGGCCTGGTAAGCGACAACCCCCATCTCGCCGCCGATCTACCAATGAGGCCTAACGCGAGCTGCAGGCCAGGCCATGACCCTCAAGGTCAAGAAGGTGCTCCACCACGAGAAGAGCAAGTACCAGGACGTCCTGATTTTCGAGTCGGAGACCTATGGTAAGGTCCTCGTCCTGGACAACGCCATCCAGATCACGGAGCGCGATGAGTTCTCGTACCAGGAGATGATCACCCATCTGGCCATGAACTCCCACCCCAACCCCAAGAAGGTCTTGGTTATCGGTGGTGGCGATGGCGGTGTCCTGCGCGAGGTTGTCAAGCACGCGTGTGTTGAGTCGGCTACCCTCTGCGACATCGACGAGGTATGTCAAGTCGACATTGGCCCCGGTCATTTGGATTCATTCGCTGACCGCTCTCCCAGGCCGTTATTCGCCTCTCCAAGCAGTATCTCCCAACGCTTGCCGGTGTCTACGAGCACCCCAAGGTCAAGGTTCACATTGGCGATGGCTTCAAGTTCTTGAACGACTACAAGAACGAGTTCGACGTCATCATCACCGACTCCTCGGACCCGGACGGCCCGGCTGCCTCCCTCTTCCAGAAGTCGTACTTTGAGCTTCTCAGCGGTGCCCTCCGTGAGGGTGGTGTCATCACCACGCAAGGTGAGACTTCCCGAGTGAATAATTTACGCTGGACGGCTTTGGGCCCCGAGCATCTATCCTTTTGGGAGTTGAATCTAGCAGTCAACTAATTCTGTGTAACCTCACAGCCGAGAACCAGTGGCTCCACATGCCTCTGATTACCAAGCTCAAGCAGGACTGCAAAGAGGTTTTCCCCGTCGCTGAGTGGGCTTATACCACCATCCCGACTTACCCCGGCGGTCAGATTGGCTTCATGGTCTGCTGCAAGGATGCCTGCCGCAACGTCAAGGAGCCTCTGCGCTCTTTCACCCGCGAGGAGGAGCTCAAGCTCTGCAGGTACTACAACTCGGATATCCATAAGGCCAGCTTCGTTCTGCCGACCTTTGCCCAGATTGCTCTGCAATGAGCGTGCGAGTCGAGTCATGAGAAGTAATGAACTCTAATGACAATAAATGACAAAATCGGCGACGTGGACACTACAAGGGAGTCGACACCTGGGTTGAGTACTGTGGTTCAGGAAGGACAGTGACCGCCTGCTGCACCGCAGCTTCTCCTCTCCATAGGATATAGTGATGGTCTTCTCACATGATAGAGACATCAATATATTACGTTCCCTCACAATGCTCAGTAAATTCAGGATGCAATGGGTATATAGACATAATTCGGGGAATTTCAGGAACCAACTCTCGCTTGGCTGACGTCAGGATAAACGTCAAACCTCCGCTGGGTTCTGAGCGGAATCCCTTTCCTTGCCTCCTCAATATTGTCCACATCCAGCTCAGCACTGACAATCATCTCGTTCTCGTCCGCCTCGACCAGGACCTGCGCCATAGGATCGGAGATCAAACTGTGCCCCCAAGCGTGGTAGCTCGCGCCCACATCCCGCGCCGGGCTGCACAACGCAACATAGACCTGGTTGTCCACCGCCCGCGCCTGTCCCAACAGCCGCCAGTGCAGCGGGCCTGTCGTAGTGTTGAATGCGCCTGGGTAGATGAGCGCAAAACATCCGCGCCGCGCCGCAATCATTGCCAGCTCGGGGAAGCGCACGTCGTAGCAGATGGCTACACCCACCTTGCCGTACTCGGGCAGGTCGACTACGGTGACGTGATCCCCCGGGGAGAGCACGTCTGACTCCTTGAACCTGATCTTCCCCGGGATGTCAATGTCAAAGAGATGGACCTTGCGGTGGGTCGCGAGGAGCTCGCCCAACGGGGAGAAGGTCAGGCTGGTGTTGTAGTATGTCTTTTCGTCGGAGGAAGAGATGACGATCTCGGGAATGGAGCCGCCGATGAGGTAAACGCCGTTGTCGCGGGCCATAGAGGCCAGCGCGTGGAAGGAGGGAGAGGATGTTGGCGAGGGAGGCGAGGGGAGAAGGGGCTCTGCGTAGGAGGGGAAGTAGTCGCACCCGTAGGGCGAGTTGAAGCATTCCGGGAGCACGACGATCTTGGCGCCGGAGACGGCGGCTTCGCGTACCTTGTCGGCAGCGTGGTTGAGGTTGGCGGCCTTGTCGGCGCCCGAGGCAAGTTGGATGCAGGCGAGCTTCACCTTTTGTTTGAGGAGGGGGGAGGCGGGGGAGGTCGCCATTTTGCGGAAAGCGGCTGACGCTGGGGCGAGGTGCAGGTTTGGTGTGTATAGTCGCCGGTGTGAAGATAGCAATGAAGAGGTGAGGGCTCGTACTGCCCTCCAGGTTGTTGATCGCATTTCTTCCGGTGCTCCGATAGCTGCTCCGAGAGTGGGAATGGATGTCAATGGGATGTCATTGGGATGCGGGGCTGCCGTAGCTTAATCTTGGCCAATTACAGGGGCTTTAGCGTGAGCCTCAGCGAGGGGTAGCTAACGCCACGCAGATGCACATCGACAAACGGCTTGATTCCTTGGCAAGAGCGAACAACACACCCTGATGGCGCCGGGTCCCCAGATAAAATCTCACACTACTATATGCACTACGTATTTGAACCTTACCTTAGCTATTGAGAATCGCCAATTGAGACGCCATATCTCCCCATTCTTCCAGCTTGCTATGTAACGCACCGTTACCCTTGCGGGTATAAAAATGAATTGGACAGAGGGCACGCTCTTCCGACACAGTCGGAGAAGCATCAGAAAGCCGAATGCGGATCGCCAACGACAGAAAGAGTACTTCGCCAGAGCTCATGCTCGTGCAGTAGAGTCAGGGGATCCTATCAGGAGAGCTCCGAATCCTCCCGATCACTCTAGCCCTGCTTCGTCTCGCCGCTCTTACAGCTCGCAGCGTTCTCAGGGCTCTCGACGTTCTCACGACTCTCACGGTTCACGTCGATCCGGCCTTTCTTCCAGCCGGCGACGCCCCGATGAGGTTTTACCGCAATGGGCTGAGGATATCAGGAAGCGACTGGCGCCCACTCCCGTCCCTTCACCAAATCCATTTCAAAGCGTTAGCGAATTCTTAGCCCAACGCACAGATCCAGCGTTCGAGAAAATACCGGAGAACAATGTGGAAAGCCAGAAGCAGCAGACACGGGAAGGTTCTGGAGGCCGGGATCTTTCCAGACCAGCACGACCTGCTCCTCTGCGGACTCGCCGTGCGTTTGCAGCCAGATTGCCTCAACATGCCCGGAATGCGGCGAAGAAGTCGGCTCCTAGCAAGCCTTCCATGGATGAAAAGCTAAGACGTATGCACCGGCTACGGAGACTTCGTCGCACGGAGCAAAGCCAAGCTAAAAACTGCGAGAAACCGCTTGATGAGGCCCTGGTAGTCAGCAAGGCAGACGTGGTAGTTCCGCAGCCCGAGCCCCGCCAGATCACAAGAAACCTGCCGCCGCTGGCGGAACACACGAGTAGTACGTTGCACCGCCTTTCTCCAAGCCTTCGTCGTATGGTAACATTCTTTCCAGGCCGCTAGAAACGGGATACTCGCCGTCAAGAGCTTCCACCCATAGAACCTGTTCCACCCGTGCTCGGCAAAGCCAACGCACGTACGACTAAGTATACAAAGTCTAGCTATTTCGAAAGGCAAACACAGGAACAAAACCTGAACCTGGTTCACCCAATTCCGTTTCGGGCTATTTCTAGCCAGGTTCACATCCTCGGCCGGCCCCAATCTGGTTACTCAGGAAGCGTTGTTGCTCAGGTCGGGCCGCCGATACCTCCTGTTTCACTCTCTCAAATAGAGGAGAATTTCAGATGGACAAAATGGCTAGGAAAGTCTACCGCATCTCTAATTACCGAAGAAGCCGGAACTGGTGATCGGATGCCATCGGAGGGCGCAGAAATCAGCCCGGGGGTTAGCGAGCGATGGGCCGCGAGAGAGTGGTCTCAGACCCTTTCAGCCTTGACTGACATTACCCCGATCGAATCTACGGAGGAGAGTTACGGCCAAACCCGAGGGTTACTAGACACCGCGAGCCCAAGCGAATTCTCACAGATCCTCACTCAATACGATGGGATGCTGCCTGAGTCCTGTGAGTCGCACGAAGATTTTGGCCTGGAAGAACCCCATTCTCAGTTTCCGGAGAGTCGTGGCACTGTGTCGGAGACGGATCCCACGCTGGGTGATGCTATCTGTCTTACTCCTACAGCCATACCTCGGGTTCCAGCCGAGCCCGAAGCGGACCCAGGCGAGGCGTGGAAACAATTCGTCTTCGGAGATGAGAACATAGATGACTTTATGGAACAAGCCCTCAACGAAGCTAAGAAGCAGGCGGCTCGAGATCTGCTACCATCCGATTGCTCGACTTGCATCACTGAGGAACCAGTCTCTGAGTTGGACAGCATAGCTGTCGTACCGGGAACACCCTTCACCGGCCTTATAGCTACCCATACTGTAGATAACAGCCTGTCATCTGCCGCTGTTTCTGCAAGCCGGGAAGCTACATACGCGCCATCATCGGCGAAGACGCCGTCAGATCTGACACCAAGCAGCCCGCATGCCGCTAGCCAACCCTCCCAAATCGTTGTTGAGGCGGTTAGCAACATATCTCCAGGGGTCGATAGTTCTACCAACAACGGCGATCCCTGTTCGACCGCTTCCACGGAACTGGGGGGCAACGGTCGGGAGGTCCAAAGCACCCAGCCCTCAGCAGCACCTTCAGTAGTGACCTCAATAGCGGTTGAACCGTCCCAATCCGTGGCAGGAGCTGAGCAGCAGTTCAGATTCGCCCCACCAAAGCTCTTCGTCGGCAGCCGCTCGACCCCTAACCAAGTAACACGACCCACAGGAGCCGCTGTGCCGCTCAATTTTGCGAGGAAGCGGAGAGGCCGACAGAGGAAGCGAGCCCTTGATGGCAGAGCTGATATCAGAGCACTTCCGAATTATGGTGGAGACCCAATTGAAGACATTGAGGATGACGATGTCGCACAATCCTCGATGTTTGGAGCCTTGGAGGTTGTATGAGGATCAATACATTGCAGTTTTGCGCAGCGGTCAGTTCAGCAGCCCGTGGAGGTTCTACTGCTTCAGCAGGCCACGTCGACCCGATGTTAACTAATAAGACTAGGTATTTATATCCATCTGCCCTATTAGAATTTTAGATCCTATCCGAAGACATATTATCTTAGAAAGAGTATATTAAGCCAGTCTTACCTAGATACTCACCAATACGAGCAATTCCACAACTCAACTAACTATTGCATACCGAGCTGGAATGCCTACCCCTTGAGTCGATCATATCTTTAGATACTCGAGGTATTTTTCTTTCTCCCTTCCGCTTCTCTGACATCAGCATAGCATCCGCAGCACTATCTATTGAAACGTTCATACCCGCGCGCCACATGAGCGGGTCTCGCCTGCCGTGACACCCATACTCGCTGACTCGAGCCAGGGGGCCTTCCCTAATGTGTCTCCGCTTCCCGCGCTTCAACCCACAAAGAGTCAGATTGCCCATCATCACCATATGTAACACATCGTCGGCCGGGTAGCGCAATGGCTAGCGCAGTACTTTCCGGTGCAAGATCCTCAACAGAGACCTCAATTCAGTTTGGTAAAGGCTCTGGGTTCGAATCCCAGCCTAGTCGAGTCCTTTTTGCTGGTGTCTACTTCTTGACTCATGACTGAATTTTGGTACTTCGAGGGGATTCTCGACCCCCCCTGGTTGTGCAGAGCCATTTCGAGAGACATAAAGAAATATTGAACTGGCCAGCACCATAAAAGATATTGTTTTGCTATCTCTGGGTTATTATTGGGGCAAGGGAAATCGAGACAGAGAGAATCTGGTGTCTCGCAAGGAGAGAATTTCATACTGTGTGAGATTCCCGTTGACTTTCTTGCGCTGGAGGTTGGAGTGTTGGATATAAGCAGTGCGACAACATGTCTAGACCCTGTGCTGGAGTCTACAAGGCGCCGACCAGGGAGTCCTAGGCGTACTCGAGTTCCCTCAACTGCATTACATACTTTCACATCAACGACGGGATGGGAGAAAACAGCTGTCAAGATAGATCGATTATATTCTGGTTGGGTTCAGATACCTGTATTACCAAGTGCCTTTTGGAGCTAGTATACACGGCGGTTTGCCCTCTTTTTGCCTTTCCCTTTTCCCTTTCCTTCGGTGTCTTTTCCTTTTCCTTTTCCTTCGGGGAGCTTCGCCAGGCTCTTGAAAGTCTCAATCAAGCCATCATAAGCGGGGTGCTTGGTCCAGTCCTCAAACCACAGCAGGGCGGCACCGTTGTCGGGGAACACATCGGGGATCCAGCTGAAGGGGTCATAGAAATCCCAGATGGTGATGCCCACGCATGCAGGCACGCGCACGCAGGCCTCGGCGACGAACTGGTAGCTCTCCTTCTGCCAAGCGAGCTTGGACTCGTTGACGGGGACCTTGATGCGCACGTCCAGCTCGGTGAAGGCGACCTCGGGCACGAGCTCGGCGTAGGCTGTCATGGTCTTGATGTGGTCCGCGACGGTCGGGTGGTTGTCGGCGTGCAGATGCGCCTGCATGCCCACGCCGTCGATGCGAAGGCCGGCGTCCTTGATCAGCTTGACGATGCGGATGGCGCCGGCCGTCTTGTTGGATGCGGGCCGCTCGATGCCGTAGTCGTTGTAGTACAGCTTCGCAGTCGGATCGGCCTCGGCGGCCCACTGGAAGGCAAGCTTGATGTACTCCTCGCCAAGTACATTGTAGAACACCGACTTGCGGTAGGTGCCGTCCTCGTCAAGCGCCTCGTTGACCACGTCCCAGTGTGCGCACTGGCCCTTCCAGTGACCGGCCACGCCGAAGATGTGGCGCTTGATGACGGCCTTGAGCTCCTCAGGCGTCCACTTGGTCGTCTCAACCCAGGGGGCGAGCTGCGAGTGCCACACCAGCGCGTGGCAGCGCAGGATCTTGCCCTTGTCCTTGGCGATCTTGGACACGACCTCGCCCTCGGTGAAGTTAAAGACGCCGGGCTGGGGCTCGACAAACATCCACTTCTGCCCGTTCGTTGGCGTCGTCTGGCCGAACTCCTTGGGGTCCGCGAGGATGGCGTCGTACTTGGAGTACGACTGCGGAAAGGGCGCGCGCTCGCGGAATCCGGGCGTGTCGGTGGCGGCGCCGAAGTACTGGAGCCCGGCCTTCTTGGCCCAGTGGTCGAGCTGGCCGGCGGCCAGGGGCACCGCCGCCGCCGCCGCCAGAGCGCAGCTGGACAACCTCATTGTGAAGCTGGGCTGGTTGTCTCGGTCTCGAAGGTAAAAGGTGGAAGAATGCCGCGATGATGCTGGCTGTGGGCGCGCACACAGTCGGTCAGGAGCCCATCTTTCCCTCCTCCCGCGAGGGGTGCGCGTCATTTATATTCCCATCGCATAATCTTACCCGGCTCCATGGGGACGGGAGCACATCGCAATCATTCCATATTAACCATCGCGGCCGTACCTACAGCGGCTACCCAAGACCGAAGTGGCTCCCCTCTTTGGGAGGGGAAGAGAGGGGATGTTGTCCGGCCAGCGCTTCCCAGGTCCGCGCCCCGAAAATGGATGCTGTCTTTTCAGCCGAACCAGGAGAGCCGTATGGCGCCCAGGAGCGTGTAATTACCGTTTCCAAGGCGGCTGGCCGGGGCTGGTCGCCGGGGCTGCTGGCCGGGTAAAGTCATCGCGAGGTTGGGTTGTCCGTCGTTGCATCCGGCTATACTGGACGTCCGCCTAGGCCCATTGACGTGTAAAGAGGCGCTTTCTTGGTGAGGAGTGGACTTAGTTCTTGGCACAGCGGTCGGTTCGGGAAGGAAGCGGCCGAATCAATGTGACCTTCCCCGACTTCAATGGTGTATGTAAGTGGAGTGATCGACTACCTAGAAGCTATTTTAGCTTGGCTACGTATTCGTACCTGGGACGATGACCGTAGAAGGATGTCCGTGTGAGATGACCATGTCCTGCAGGCTTGCTATTAATCGCCACATTTGCTACATGTGACATGTAAGTTCTGAGGGGGGCATGTCCAGCCTGTTAGCAACTTGCACGGTCAATATCTCAACTAGGAGCAGTCCCTTCGAGAAAGAATGCAAAGCTTCACCCCAGCTACTCCTGACCCTGCTGTTTTTTTTGTTTTTTTTTTGGACCCGAGCCTTTGTCGGACTTCATTAACTACTTACACCACCCAGTCACCCTGGCAATCTATCTCGGTGGGTATCGCCCAGCCT
>Ga0247760_1000123_pt1 | contig 78065 bp, 75 predicted proteins | sample UWRJL171409R4_FD_179936 | JGI IMG/M metagenome (GOLD analysis project Ga0247760, IMG submission 179936) | Plant litter microbial communities from Arlington Agricultural Research Station in Wisconsin, United States - UWRJ-L171-409R-4 | ecosystem: Environmental > Terrestrial > Plant litter >... | reverse complement strand
AGAAAAAAATCACCGGGAGACCATCCTTCTCACCTGCTCTGCTCCTGTACTCGAAGTGACTGAGAAGTACATGCGGGTATTAGAGGTGAGTAGGAAGCCTGATAAGATCTCGACCAATTCCCGAGGAGGCGCCTGGGCCCGAAAAGCGGGGGAGACACCAACGCGCCATCAGCCGTACTCGGCTCTATGCAAGCCGTCGGGGACTCGTGTCGTCATGGGATTATGCAATGGCTATCGAAAGCGCAAATAGTGATGAGGTGCTGTTCTGCGGCGACAATATATTTGCGGTGGCTTCGTCATGGGCGGAAACTTCCTCTATCTCTACGGTCAAAGTGCAAACGGAATCGCACCAAACCCATCACCCCGACAAAGCTATGATGGATCCATTCGGCTTGCCATTTGGCCCAATGACCCCAGCAGGCCCCGTTACCTCATCGTTCGACCCAGCGGCGCCTCCGCTGCCACCCCGCCCGAAGCGGCGCCCAGTGCCAACCAACACAGAACCCCCCAAGCTCCCTCCTCGACCCAGCTTCCCTCCTCGACCCAGCTTCCCCCCTCCGCCACTCCAGCCCATCCAACCCGTTGAGACCGGCAGCAGCCCACTATTTCCTCCGCCTCCCACCGCATCATCCAGCCACGGGGCACAGGCCGCCACTCACAGCCCTCTCTGCGATTACCAAGGGCCTGGAGGTTCTGCCAGCGTCCCAAAGTCCGGAAAGCCAAAAAAACCACGCTCTTTTCTCAGTTCCGCCGGTTCGCAGTTCGTAGCAACGCTAGCCATGGAGTGTGTATCCCCCGGTTCATCCGCTATGCTTCTGCCTATCATCGGTAGCGGCGGTGCCGCGGAAACACCCATCTCGCCTTCTTCCGACAGCTACGTGGTTGTTAACGGGGTCAGTCTCGGGCCAGCCGAGCTTCTGGGTCTCCAGATGGTGCTTGGCTATGTATTTCCTGGGTCTTACTGGTCAGTCCCCACCCCATCTTGTGCTACCCTTGTGCGACAGGCGATTTCCCCCCTCCCCCTCTCTCTTTTGGCTTCTCGCGGGGCTGACATGAGTGATGCAAACCAGGTATGACCGCCGTTCAGGGGCATATGGGCAGGCGCAAGGGCCATGCATGGGGTTTCTTGCGCCATCTCTGCATTTAGGAGGAGCACCGCTCGCCCCAGACGCTTCGGGAAATACTGGGACTGGTGTTTTCATCAATGGCCGCGAGATTCACAGCGATGACGTGGCACAGCTGCGAGGGATGGGAACGGTCGTGATGCCAGGGCGCTGGTGGCTCGACGCGAACGGGAGCTACGGCGCAGAAGGAAGCCCTGTAATCATTGGTTACCTCAACCGGCAAGCTCCGGCGAGCGGAGGCGGCGGGAGTGCTCACAGCTGGTCGACCAACGCAGGTCACTACGGCGGTAGCGACGGCCAGGGTTTCAGTTACGTCGGCGGCCCTGGGTGGTCTTATTACAGTGGATGATTCCCGTAGCTAACCGAGAGCCCTAACTCGGAGCTCTCATGCCTGTCCACGAGTCTTGAAGGAGACCCTGTATCATGCCGAATCAGAGTCCTCGCGCACCGGGGTCACTCACCCTGTTCGTTCGTGGCGTGACGTTATTCCGTCTGTGTGAAAGGCTAGCGCCCCGGCAACCAAGTGCCAGCAACTGGAGTTGGCAAAGCCTTGAGTGTCAACGTGAGCTATTCGCTTGGCCGGCCCCAGCCCTGCACCTGCAGTGCGACATGACCGGATGGAAGTTGTGAGGTAATGGGGACGTAAGCCAAGCTTGGAAGTGTTCGAGATGGAATGTGCTATCAGCCAGAAGGGTTGTGTCATGTACCTATGTGTATTCCCCGTGCGCCTCTGGGCCAGGTTTTGCTTACCAACATGCCTCTGATAGGCCATCCTAGGCCATAAGTTCGTGTGGCACCCGAGATGTGTTGAGTAGCAAAGCACATCGAGCCTCAGACATCCAAGCCTGGCCCGAGAACCTAGTAGTAGTGGTAGCAGCAGCAGCAGCAGCACCGCCAGCGGCAATCCAAACCACCTTGCGTGGTGCACCATACGCTCAAGAGTTTTCACACGATACATGCTCTTAGCGTTAAGACTAGGACCAAGCCAGAACTAAAAAAAAAATAAAAAAATAAAAAATGCCATCCAGCAGCACGAAATCCCGCGCTCTCCTCATCGGATCTGCCGTCTACCCTTTGACAGGGCCAAGCCGAGATGTCGAGGCCATAGAGCAAGTCCTACTTCTCTACGGCTTCGAAGTCACCAAATGCCTCGGGCCTAACGATGGTCCCTATCCCGCGACTAGAAAAGGGATCATGACGGCATGGCAAGCTCTCATCCAACAAACCGAGCCCTCTGACGCAGTCGTCATCTACTACTCCGGCCACGGGGGCATCGCAGAAGCCGAAGAGTCTGAGACGGGCGGACAAGAGCGCAGGCTGCAGTACATTGTTCCTCTCGATTTTCCGGAAACGAAGGACGGGGAATGGAGGGGGATATCGGACGCCGAGATGATTGACCTCCTGCACCAGACGACCGACAAGACGCAAAACGTCACCATCATACTCGACTGCTGCCACTCTGCGCACATGGCTAGGGGGGCGGCGACTTGGGCCAAAGCCATCTACCCCGACGATTACCGCCACATCTCCGCTCACGTCAACAAGGCGATCCGGGCCATGCCGTCGCTGCGTCGGTGGCACCACGAGCACAACCCCAACGTCGTATCAATTGTGGCCGCCGGATTATCCGAACCCGCGTTTGAGAGAGCGTTCTTTGGCCGCGGCAGGATGGGCGTTCTGACAGAGGCGCTCTCGTACACGCTCAGGATCTCGGTGGACGCTGGCTTGCCGTGGCGCGACCTCATGCGCCGGGTCCGGGACCGCATGTGGCGGACCTGCCCGGGGCAGTACCCCGATGTGGAAGGACCCCAGAACCGCCTGCCTTTCCGCGTCGAGAGCGCAAGCCGGGTGGATCCGGCGCTCTCGGTGACGGAGACGACCCCTGGACACTATGTGCTCCAAGGCGGCGCCCTGCACGGTGTGACCCGCGGCGACGTGTTTGTCGTCATGCCCTTTGGAGAAACGCGCCTGGTGCAGGAAAAGCGCATCGCCGAAGCCGAGGTGACGAGGGTCGGGTCGACAACCTCGCCCGTACGGATGCTGTGGGCAAGGGGCCAATCGAGGATAGGCCCAGGAGCCAAGGCTTTCGCGTGCAAGTCGTCCATCCGGCTCCCGGTGAACCTGCGCGGCGCGCACGACGATTTTATGCACGAGTTTCGGCGTATCTTGGGGTCGTCTGTCTTTGTCTATCCCGCGGAGCCCGGTGAAGAAGAAGAAGAAGAAGAAGAAGAGGAGGAGGAGGGCATCGCCACGGTTGAGCGACGAGATAACCACGTCAAGATATGGCATCACCAGCACTACCTGCTCCGGGACTGGGAGGCCAGTGGAAACGGTGACTGCAGCCATGCCATCTCTGAGTGCGCCACGGTGCTAGAGTCGCTGGCACGGGCACGTCGTTTTCTAGACATGCAGAACAATTCGTTTTCGGCAACCCAAGAGTTTGCACTCAGCTGGGAGGTTGGGCTTGTTGAACTCGAAACCCTTCAACCGTGCCCGAGATCCGACATTGCCCTTCCCGAAGGGTCCAACATCTACATCTCGGTGACGAACTCGGGCGCTCGCACATTTTACTTGTCCATATTCGACGTCTGCGCCGACGCTGTTTCGCTTCTCTCGCACGGATCCCCCAGCGGCATCGAGCTTCAAGCGAACAGGACATACCGCTTCGGCGAGGTCGACGTTACCGGGGAGTTGCGAGGTTCGCTTGTTAGCTGGCCGGTCCATGTTCCCAAGGTTGAACCAATCTCGGAGATCATCTCGCTTATCGTGACCGACAAGAAGATCGATCTCCGGAATCTGGAGACGGGTCCCGAGTCCGCTCAGCCCGAAAAGAGCCGAGCGCGGGGGCTGGGCACACCGCTTGCCGATCTCGTCGACTCGATTGCATTCGGAGATCTGCGCACCATTTCTGCGGAAACCAAGGCTTCCAATCACATCAAGTACCGCGTAGTCAACATATCTTGCCAGCTGCAACCGCGCTTTCCTTCGGGCGAGGATTTCGACTAGCCCTTGGCAGGATGCTTATCCATCCCTTCTCACCAAAATATTTAGGCTTTTTATAGGAGAGCGTATTTTGGGCCTCGTGTTTTCCAAGGAATTTGAAGTGTGGTGTAGGATTTCACGCCGCTTTCGGGTCTATGACTTTGATTCGCTCTGAGAAGTATTGTATACAGAAGTATATTTTACCCCCTGTCATTCCAAAGGTTTGACGCTGACACGACCAACGTTGAATTTATGTTGGTGTACTAATAAAAGGCTATATTTTTACTTCAACCACACTTGCCTAAGCTTTCATCGTAAGGAAATCATGGTTCCCTCCTCCACCAAACTCAAGAGAAGTCAACTGCCCATCCATCAAACCGCGAATGTAGCGGGATCCCACCACCGTGTAGCCGCTTCCACTCGCTAGCTTCCACCGCAACACTGTTGGCGTAGATGCCCCATACAAGAGACAAATCCTATCTCCTACGTGAGAACTCGCTCGTCTCGGTCGTCTAGCCCACGATATCAGGAAGCACCACCGTGGCAAAAATCTCGATCGCCCTCAAGACATCAATTCCCCCGATGGACAAGATTAACGGCAAGCCGGCGTAGAGCAACGATAGCCGGAACAGTCCAAGGTCCGTCCAGAGGGGAAATTCGATGCTTGGCATAACCATCAGCGAAAAGAGAACGGTGTGTCGCCGCGGTCCAAGGATCCAAAAACATGTCCGGTCAAAGAGAAGATCGAAGATGAAGTCGGCCACTACCATTAAGACAAGCTCAAGCGACGGCGTACAAGTCTAGGCAGCCATATCCGGCAACTTCCCATTCGGACCTTGACTAAAACGCGATTGATATGGTGTGCGACAGATGAGATAGTCAATAGATTGTATTATTCCCTCATTCAGGCCACCGGGGCGGCACAATCTTGGTAGTCACCATGCTCATCTTGCTGGGAAAATGAGCGAGCCCCGTAGCGTTGGTCGGCAAAGAAATAAAAAATTGGGGAGTTAAAATGTCATCACGCGAGGTTGACCAGATAGGGCCATTACAAGCCCTTAAAGATTGGCTAGTATTGGGTAATTCCGCTTGAGGTGCGGCCGCCGAGTTCTACAAGACGCCCATAGAGCAGGTTTTCATACTCGCGAGCACGTTCGGTTTCTTCAGTCTAACACGCTTCCATACTGACATGAGCAGTGCCACATTTGCAGCTACATGCCTTATAGGCAGGTAGGTCAGTACCCGTTCTGCCATGATTCCCTTCCCATCCACCTGCACCTCAAAAACCATAACGTCCAGGTATGAGATAGAACTATGTGTGGCAGCAGGGGCCATTTTGAGATACCTGGCGCTAAAAATATCACTCGTTGACGGTGTTGTGGTGGACACTGGTCCAAGCATTTCCCTAAACTCGGGCTATCCGAAGCATCGTTCACCCTCCTTGCATGCTTGCCAGCCACAAAACACAACGGCGTTACCAGAATTCCGACTAATTTCTGCACACTAGCCAGCCTACCTCCTTATACTTCCCTTCGGTTTCCCAATTGCCGCCGTTCCCATCTTGATTGGAAGTCTATTCCTGGGCTCCCGTCGTCCTCGGTCTGCTTAGTAACGAAAGGGAGAAAACATGCCATCTTCATGCAGCCGACGCTGCGCTACCAAGCTCCTTGACCGAGCGGTCACGCCTAGTCAAGTGACTGCTCGGGCAGCACATTATTAAGTACAGTACTGGGTAATTATGCTATGTGGCACAGGGAGTAATTAAGAGATTCTTTAGCTTACGTGCTTCAACTATAAGCTGTTAGCCACTGCGGCACATGTGTGGGGGACGCACGCTGGTGGAGCCTCCACGTTTCTGCCCACCACGACAGAGTAGATCACAATCCTACCAGAGCTCTCGCGTGATCGCCCTACTTCTTTTCCTACAACTAATTGAGAACCTTGAGGAAGAACGATTTCGCTGGTATTTCGATTGGTACTGGAACTTTCTCCTTCACTATATCTCTGCTTTTCTACGCCTTTTCCGACAGTGAGAAGTCACATACACCTTGAAAGATCTCTGTACACTACCTTTCTTTTCTTTCTCCCGCAGTTAGCCACAATGAAAGACTTTGAGATCAGCGTCCCCGTCCTCATCAATCAATGGTCCATTATTCTCCGCCGAGCTCTTGAGATCCACGACCTGGAGGATAATATCCTCAAGGAAGTCTCCGAACCTAATGACCCAGACGAGAGGAAGAAGTGGAAACTCGATCGCCTCAAAGTTGCCTATACTATTGGCAACTGTCTCATCGACAAGAAAGTCGAGCGTACCCTTATCTCTTCAGGTTGGAGCCTTGACGAAAAGAACCCTAAGACCACTCATGACCTCGTCATGAAGGGTATTGCAAGTATAAGGAAATACCCTGGCACACACCAACCACCACCTCCTTGTATTTAAATCACTGCCTTCGCCCACCTCTCAGCTCAGGCCAGGTTGAAATCTTACCCCTTTACCAATTCTTGCTCGCTGCCACTATTGTGACTATCTTGATCAGGCGTACCTGCCTTTCCTCACAGGTGTGTGGTGTGTGTCAGGGGTATTTCCTTACAATCCGCTAAATTTGAAGTCTTTAATCCCAATTCCATCTGTACCTTAGCGTCTTATCAAGGATAATAATGAGTTCAGGGTGTTGAGCAACCGACGTAGAAGTGCTTTGAAAAGGTGAAGTTGCGAGACTTAAAGGGCAAAGGCTAAGTCCCCAGCAGTCAGGTAGGTAACACGAAAAAATCTAAGAGGATAAGGCGAGCCTGTTCAATTTCAAAATGGGAACCGATTTTGGTCATCTTTATATATGGGGACCGATTCTGGGCCTACTCGGCTAGAGTTGAAGCCATTCAGCATGCTGCGGCGCAGCGTGCCGAAAATGCCACTTACCTGAGTAAATCCTGAGCAAATCCTCACTCGGGCCTGAGCCGGGGTGAGTAGTGTCACGTGTGCGAGGTACAAAAGAGGAACTTTGGTGTGCCCAGATTCGTCTCATATAACAGCCTGGTTATCTGAGACGAATCTGGGCACACAAAATTTCCTTTTTCGTCTGTTATGCTGAGCTGGGGTGAGCAGTGGCTGATTCGTCTTGAGCTTCCTCTGATTCTTCCCTGAGTTAGGGTGATCCTATCCGCCGCCGCCGCACAGCCTCAGAGGCCCGTTTTTTCAGTCCCCCTTAGATAAAGTTTCCTCGCGGTAGAAAGCAGATGACGCGTAATCTGTAAGGCCAGTTCCCAGGTAATAATTCCAATTACGATATATATACGTATATGTAACTCGGCCTGGAAGCCCTATTGCTAAAGCTAAGTAACCTATACCTATTAAAAACTGGGATCTAATCACATTAATTTAAACTTATAACATCACTATGCTATGCCACAGAATGATGTGGTACGGATGGAGTTGGTGACAATAACAGTGACGTCACCTATCTGTGCTCTTATCTGGTTAACAAGTCATTCTCTAAGTACTATTAGGGATATATAGGCTGTCTTTTAAATTTTCGATTCTTGTTAAAGAGATGTTAGAGAATTGAGTGATGTAAGCGGTTAAGTTTGTAATAAAGTTTTCATTTTCATAGGATTGAATTCCCGACCTTGTCGAGACTTAGGTATAAACACACTTATTCTACCAGCAGAAAACTATGCAGCGTCTAACTCTTATTCCTCCGTATTCTACACCGTTTCTACCGATAGAATATAAGACCCAGTTCTAAGCTATATACCTTTTCTACCGGCAGAAAGTTTACCGCCCAGTTCCAGCGGCCCAGTTCACGGCCACAAGCCCATATTTAGTGCCCACAGCCGTGCGCTACATACCTTTTCTACCGCAGAAATTCACCACCCAACACAAACGACCCAGTTTTCGCCCCAGATCTATTTCTGCCATCTCAAGCTTCGCACCTTTTCTGCCACGACAGGACGTTCTTCCAACTCACGCCCGACAGCCAACCCTAGCATCAAAAATCCATTAGGGCGCCAAAGCTAATCTCACCTTTACTCTCGAGTCTCATACATCAGGCCGTATTTTAAGGAACAACAGTCCCAGGGTATTAATAATCCGTGACTTACTCAATACTCACTCTACAGACAGCTCTACGCCATTCTCAAAGCTAGAAGGCGACGTTAACCTGGACAGGATATTACTCATTTATGACTAAATATTTCGAAATTCTGCAAGGCCCAAATTTGGGACTGCGGTTGGGAACTGCCAAGGCGCGATATCGCCCTAACAGGCCCGAATTCTGGGCCGCATGGTCCCGAATTTTGGCTCAGAATATACCAGTACATGCCATGGGATGGTACAAAATATCCCAGCTCAATATTTGGGATAGTACATAGTATCCCAGGTCAATCTTTGGGATAGTACATGATATCCCAGCTCGGAATTCGGGATGGCACATTTTATCCCAGCTTAAAATTTGGGATGTTAACCAAGGGAACCTCCGGATCTGGCAGTGGTATCTAAGCATAAATAGTCCGGTGGCCGCACCTTCGATTGAAGGAAGTCTACGTTCCAATTGAACAATTTGCACTCCCCTACCTTGCACTGCTATTCATCTCGTCCTTGTGATCCCCCTTCGATTGCCCCCTACTCATAACACCACAGTGTTGCATACACTTTAACATAAATATAAGCTTAGGGCGGTTCTTTCTTTGCGTGAAAGTAAAATAAACTGAGAGCTATAAAAGTAAGAGGAATGTCATTTCCAACGAGGTTACATCGATCCGATCGCTAGAGCTAGAATAAGTATATAAAGAGGACAAGCCGCCCGAAGGATATTTAAGTTCATCATCATCAAACATAGCAGAACACCAGGGTTCCAGACGTTACTATAAGAGTTATTTTGATCTATCTCTTCACCACGAGTGCTATCTACAACTATAGAAGTGTCTGCCCTAGGCGAGCCCCGAGGAAGTCCCTCCTAACAAAAAAACTCAAACTCAAACTCAAACGCCATCCGCTGTTTCCTCTCTTGCTATGCTCTTCCGCAACGCCTTGCGTATCCCCATCTCGACATCCTCCGCCCCAAAACCCCAACGCACTTCATTTTCTTTCTTCTTGAAGCTGCATTGCATGATCGAGGGGAGAAGTGGATTGCGAAATCGAGTGGAAGTGGCAGTTGCGAACGGCGGAAATATCACAGGAGAGGCCCAAATCAAGTGTAGTTCCTCAGACCCATTAGCTTGGGACCGCGAACGTTAACTTCAAGGTTGAACTCTGGAGCATGAAACGAGACAAAGTTGCTAGGGTTGTTCTTCTGGACGTTCACTTTTACCCATTCACCCAATTCCCCCGTCTTGGAGCCACATTTCAGATCATTCTGCGCTTGCTATACTGTTTAATGCGATGCTTTGCTCCGCCTGTGGCACAGGGGCTTCGCGGGGTGGCCGCGTTGCTGCCAAGGAAGCCGCATATACTTTCTCCTGAAACCCATCAAACCCACACCCATCCGCCCCATTTCCGCCATCCACCTTGCTCGCATTCTTTGCATGAGAGCTTAGTAGATAGTGAATTTTTGTGTTGCCTTTCAGCAATGCGTAGTCAAGCGCAGTCTTCCCCTGAGAATCCCGGATACTTGGGTCAACGCCCTTCACTCCTAGCAGAGTCTTGACAATGAGATCTCCCCATTTTTGCCTTGCGGCACAGCAGAGTGCAGTCCGTCCGTCGGCATCCTTGGAGTTTATGCTTGCTGAGCATTTAGAGGCTAGCTGCCTCACCGCGTCGAGATTATTTTGCGAGACGGCAATGTGAAGAGCCGTGTCTTTGCGGTGGTTTGCTAGGTTGGGGTTTATCGATGGGTGGCGAAGAAGCTCCTTAAAAGCGCTGGTCTCGGACTCGATGTCGGCCGGGCAGACCAAGGGACCTCGACCTCTCCAGTCTTGGCTTTGTCGGCCCAAGTGCTGCCCTGATCTCTCTGACTGAAGTGCTGCCATGAGGGGCGTATCGCCCCATCGGTCCGGTAGATTGGCAAGAATGTCACGACGGCGGAGTAGGGTCTTGACGACCTCAACATGGCCCAGCCGACAGGCGTAATGTAGTGGAACCCGACCGTACTTGTCGACCAAGTTAAGGTCTTCACTCTGCCGGGCTGAGATCCGCACCGTGGAAACTTTGCAAACTTCGGGGTTGTCCTTGCTTTGCTGGGCTGAGGTCTGCCATAGGAGAGTTTCGCAGACTTCCAAATGTCCTAGGGCTGCCGCAAAATGCAGGGCAACCCTCCCTGACCAGCGTTCTCGGCGATCTTGCTCTTTTCCTGCATTTAGCAGGGCCTGAACAACATCTGGAAGGTTGTACTGCGCCGCAATATGGATTGCGAGTCGACCCAAACGATCAGGCGGATCTTTATCATTGTTCTGGCAATGTAATGCGATCCTCCTTGCCAGGTCTGGCGACTCTTCAGCATCTCCCTGAGATCTCCTCCGTCCCAGCTCTCGGAGAAGGACGTGCAGCACAGAAGTCCCCAGGAAATCCCTGACGGGCCAAAACTGGTCCATGGTGAGGAGCCTGACCATCCACTGTGAGTTATCGAAAAGGTACGGATCCCTAATGAACAACTCGATTCCATTCCTCTCGTTGTCACCTTGAATGAATGCTTTGAAGTTGTTCACCCAGAGAGACTTGGCGGTGTTGCGAAATTGAATGCAAAGCTTCCAGTACGTCAAAACGTCTTCTTTGACATCTTGCGACTGGTGTCGGTTATTTGCAAAGGATTCGCCCTTGAACAATAGGGCGGCACCTATCTCGCCGTTTGAGATCATGCTGATCAGCGTGGCTTTGACAGTCTCGTCCACATCGAAAGTTTTGGAAGCCTCGCTCCCTGCTCCGGGTTGGTCCTGGAGTCTTTCGATGATGCTGTAGGCGAGTGCCCTCAAGAAAGATGCTTCGAGTCGGGCGGCCTGACTCCCCTGCTTGGACAGAATGGTGGTTCTCGCAGCAACATGGCCGTGAAGCTTGCAAGAAAGGGTGTAAACAACGTTCCCCAGCGCCTTGGCCAACTGGGCGAGCGGTCCTTCTTCAAGGTCGCCGGGGACGGAAAAGATGTTGAAGAATTCTTTCCGCCAGTTGTCAAGCTTCACCACAGCTCTTTTGAGTATTGCTAAGAAGCTGACGGCATTGGAGCTCCAGAGGCGTCAGTGAATGGCTGTGGGAAGCTAGCGTTGGCAGTAACGTACAAATCGGTGACAGTCCAGCCAGCCTCGGTCGAGTCCGGATTGAGTGGTGGCGCGAATGTCGCCTCCAGTTGTGAAACACCAGCGACTTGGGCTACCGGCTCAGCGAGCGGGACTTCTGCTCGGGATGGCTTGCGTTTCTTGCGCGCGTTGGGAGAGCAGTCGAAGCCTTTTTGATCACACCGATCACACTTCTGAGGCCATTCTCTGGGTTGCGGCTCACACTGCAAGAAATAACGAACGGAGGTCAATTAGGGATAACTATCACTGTCAAATTGATCCGAGTGCACTTACCTTCTGTTTATCTCGGCGACAATCATCACACTTCGATTGATCTAGGGTCCCACGAGGTCTCCTCTTCGGCCTGCAGGGTGGGGTTTGTGTCTGGGCTTGGTCCATGCTCGTTGAGTGTTTGTGCCTCAGGCTTCAAAGAGCTTGAGAATGGAAAGGAACAGGAATTTGGGCAGTGTGGTATTATACAGCATGCTCAATCCTTTTTTTGGAGTGCCTCTGCCGGTGAGAAAACGTCCTTCTAATAAGTTACGAGTTTGTGTGCCCCATGGATGGATTGGCAGGACAGGTATGATCGGAAGGTGCACCCACCCAACATGTCGGGTAATGCACGGGAAAACGCGCCAAGTCTTGCCAGCACTCTCGCACGTTTCGCACCTTTCCGCATACCACACAACACTCGGGCAATACGTGGCTCCGAGTCCACAGCCGACACACTTCCGAATTTTGACCGTCCCGGCTAGCACACCCCACACCGCCTGTCGACAACCCCATGCTGGGCCTTGATCCGTCGCAAATTGTCGCAACTTTCCGAAACTGGGCAGCTTGGGCGTACGACTGAAGCAGTTAACTGGTTGCAAACCGGCCAATCCACTCATGGGTCCCCTTGCACCCAAAACTCTGGGGAAAAAAATTGTCGGAAGTAGTGAGGCTGAGTTTCCCAAAACTCACACCTTGACCTGCACGCCAGATCCGTCGCAGATTATCGCACCCTTAGTGCAGGCCTGTGCGATGGTTTTACATGAGTTTGCTTTGATTCCTAAAGGAATATTATTACTTTGCCTGACCTTTTCATATACATATAACCCTAACCCTCTTGGGTGTACGCCTAGGAGGACACTAAAAATGGCCAAATAAAAAAGTTGCTTCATGCACGACAGTGGACACCTCGCCAGCCATAACATCTCTCCGTAATTCGCATCGCCCCCGCACTAGTGGGAATGTGAGGCTAGATTGATCCGTCGCATATAGTCGCAAGTTGGAACGTTCCGCTGTCTGTTCTTGGGGACCTTCGTTTTTCCTAAAACATTCAAGTGGCCCCACGAGCTGCACGGCCTTGTTCACCCATCGCTGCGAATGATCCATCAAGGGCTCCCCATTTTAAATACCACGGTCATTCCCATGTGTTCCCTGTTAGAAACAAGCAACCCTTCCTGGTTCTTACATCAAAAACACCTCCACCCGATCCCAACTTTCTGTCTTATTTAAGCCCTTCATATTTTGGCAGCTGAAAACACAATGTCCCCTCGGCACGGACACATGGTACGCTACTCGAATGATAGCATTGCCGGCGTTGCTAGCCCCCAAACCTCTAAATGGGCGTCCGGGGAGTCGAACGCTGCCCAAGTCATCACATTTGGCCTCGCTGCCTCGCTTCTCACTCTTATTGGTGTCTATCTCCAGTACCGCCAAAGACGAGAGATGAAGCGCCTTGCAAGTTTGGGGTCTCCCATTTGCAACGAGTAACTGGTGGACGCCATGCGGCCCTACCATCAATATCTACGGCCGTGCAGCTGCCAGTGGTTGCATAAGGGTAAGTGCAAGTTCGCTAGTCTCATTCATATCTTTCCTACCTTCCATTCACGGTACCCATGGACTGTATCTCTGGGTGACCCGAAACCTACCTAAACAAGCCTCTGACTTTGCTAACTTAGTTAATCCTGCGACATTAGGCAGCGAGGTTTTCGATGGCCAACACCCAGCTAAATTCAACATTGCTGCCTCTTAGGTATCCCTATATTAGCCAGTTATCGTGAGCACGGTTGGGTCCCAGGTTCAATGTACACGCAGCGCACTTAGATAGACAAATCCCCTCCTTCTTCTCATACTCTGTGCTTTCGTCCTCATCAGCCACCTAGAAGTCCTCGTTCAAGCTTGACACATGTCCTTCCTGCTTATAATTCCACTTATCCACCATGAAGCGCAACCCCCGCAGCCCCAAGCTGCGTATCTCCATTTCACGGGAATATCGAAACCACTCTATGTCACCTCTCTTAGCGGCCCTGTGCACTATATATACGCTTTATCTAGCGAGTAGCCGACCCTATATTTCTCATCACCGTATGTGAGATTATAGTGACAAGTGTAAAGGCCGCTTATATCTCTAAAATATCAGTTTTCGGGTTGTTTCTTTTTTACAAGGTTGACATGCGACCTGAATGGCTGTTAGCTGTAGTGGGAGAGAGATAAGATGCTAAAGGAGGGGTGCCGCGCTCAGAGATGTGATGATTACCAAGTGTGTCGTGGAGAGACATTAGCGGCGGTGACACTCGGCAGACTCCATATCATCGACATGTCAGGAAGACATTAGGTCGCGTATTCGTAGTCTAATATATTTCGTTGAGTCAAATACGTCTTGTCTTCTTTTCAGATGTATATCTAAAGATTCCCTATACCAGAGGCGGTGCCAGAATGGGCCCAGATTGACTTTCGGATCGTGTCATCTACGAGTCCCAGATTGACCCACCCTGACCGGCAAATTTGGCCTGCCAAGGCGGATCCCACCGTCTGAGTTGGATGTCAAAACCGAGGAGGGTTTGGTTTACCACCATCCAGATTGCAACTCAGAGCGTAACGCCAAGTCAGCAGTTGGTGCAGAATCCCAGATCTCAGGGGTAGTAAATATATAGAATCGCTTAGTGTTGTTCTGGAGCCACGCAACCAAAGCCCAGAAAGTCACCTTTATTCAAATTGCTCCTTAGCACCACTCCGAATGGCCTTTAAGAAGAGAACATACCCCCGTACTGTGGCCTTCGTCTCACCTGTACTATGGCCACCACATCAAACACCTAAAAAAAACACCAAGTACAGCGCTCTCAAAACACCAAAAACACAATCTCAGGGCTTTTACCTACCTTACATAGGCACCTAGATATGCGGGAAGGGTTTAATAGCTACGTGTATTAGTGGTTACACATGTTGTTATAATCGCAGGTAGGTTATTATGGCGACACGGAGTGTGGATAAGGGTGTAGGAAAAAAAACGTATCATTATACCACCTCACACTTAAATCGGGGGTTTTATTTCACTTCCATACCTTTTCATAGGGCGAATTACCATGTCTGGCCTTTTTTTTAGTAAAAGGAGCGCCCCAGAGTCGGCGTTGTCTTCGTAGTTAGTGTGGTGGCCATAGTACAGATGAGACGAAGGCCATAGTACGGGGATGTGTTCTCTTTAAGAACTACTCTTATTGTGAACTCTCCGTTGTTGCGAATCTTCGAGAGTAACGGGTGGTAACCTCAACGCCGGCAACACCAACAAAACAACCACCACCGCCGCCACGGCCTTGAGATTACGGCGCCGCTTCCTCCGCTTCTCGGTAGCGCCTTTGGTTGCATTTTCCAAGGCCTTACTAGTTGGAGGATTGCGTGTATGGCGTGCCATCGAAATGGAGGTGAGTTTGCGATGTTCTCGATTTGGATGCCTACGGTTACTAACCCTTCAATTTCAAGGGCTGTCATCGCTGTGAGCGGGCCACTGCGTCACCTGTCGGACCAGAAAAGTCAATCTGGGCTGCTGTTAGGTCCATTTTTCGTCCTGACGGCGACCTGGCAAGCGGTTGACAAAAAAAAACGAGACTGCAAACCTAGAGTGGACCGTACATTGTGGCCTGATGCTAACAGCCACTATTACTTTTGCAACAGTTTCACGGCCTGTGGCTTATATTCAATGGTAGTGTGAATGCAGAGCATGATAACATCTGAGGGTCAGATGACTGGGTGGTGAGACAAACTGTACGGAAGATGCAACCTTGCCCTCCAAGTGTGTACCATTCAGGTACGCAGTCTCGTTTTTTTTGTCAACCGCTTGCCAGGTTACCACTGTTACCCGAAGCAGGCCGTAACACGTCTTTAATTGAGAATGTCTATTTGCACCATAAGCCACATACCCGGGCACGCAAAGTGGCTGCACTCTTTTTGACACAACTACCACCAACACAATAATTGCAGCACTTGATATGGCTTCATAAGAGGTAAATAATTGCGGAAGTCCCTTTTCACCGGGTTGATTTAGTGCGTAAATGGCTGTCTGACACCTGGTGTATAGGGATCGGAATCTGTGAGGTCGCGAAAGTAATGCGGCACCCCACACTGCCTATGGATGGCTTCCTTCTCTGGATGCTGATGCGGTAGCCCTAAATGATAACACACCGCATAATTTCGAGTTCGATTACGAATTCAATAGCGTAATTGCTGAAATCGGTTTACTTACGTTTTTTTGGATCGCGGAAGTGTTAGAAGTCGGTGTCTAGGAGTTGGGGCATGTGGGGCTTATGGTGCAAATAGACCGATGGTATGGTGCAAATAGACATTCTCCTTTAATTCCAATTTCACTACGTATCTTAATGTTTTATCAAGGGCAATGCAGACGCAGGAGTGCTTTGAAGAAGGTAAAGGTGCAAGAGTTAGAGGGCAGAGGCTAGGTCCCCTGGGGCCAGGTAAGCAACACGAAAAAAAATACAAGGTAAAGGCAAGACTGTTCATTTTTAAAATGAAGACTAATTTTGGCCATGTTTATATATGCGACCAAATCTGGGCTCACTTGGCTAGAGTTGAAGCATTTCAGCATACTACGGCGTAGCGTGCCGAAATTGGCACTTAGCCTGAGCAAAGGTAAGCAAACCTGAGCCGACCCTGAGCCGGGGTGAGCAGTGTCACGTGGATAAGGCACAAAAAAGGAAATTTTGGGTGCCCAGATTCGTCTCATATAACAAGAGTTGTTCAGGTCATCCATGAGTCGGTTCGGCAATTCTTCACCGCCCCTTCCGACTCTGAAGACGTTCCCGAGATCGAGAAATGGCGCCTGGAGATCATCAAGGGAGCGCATATTTCTATCATGAACATGTATCTCGACTATTTGAATGTTTCAGAACTTGATGCACTGGTGGAAGCCCGGCACGCCGTGCGGTTTGAGAGAGGTCTTGCTGACGAGGCTAACGAGAGGAACATACGCGAATACATAGAAGACACAACACATCAGGCAACAAAATAAAATAAATCTGATCGCCGCTCTCCTTCGCCGATGGAAGACCACGAGAGAGTTGGATCACCAAGTAGCTCTGGGGGCATTGATACCTTGCAATGGATCGCCGGAGTCGCCAAAGAGGCCGACATGAATATTCTGGGCGGCTCCCCACCACTCTCAAGTTATTCCTCGGCGGCCTCCCGCTCAGTCGACTCGCTCTCCGTCAAGTCTCAGATGTTGGAGGCCTATCCCGCCCTGCTTTCGTACGCCGTCAATGAATTCTTCAACCACGCACGCCTCGCGCAGAATTCCGGAGCCAACCTGACACCAATTTTTACTCGGCTTCACGAGGACAGGACTTGGAACCGATGGTTGGCCCTGAGCGAGGACGAGTTCGCCGATCCTGATTTTGATCGCTATCTTTCCAAGGAAGAGTTCATCAGGTACGATGGCGAGAAGCAAGAGGACAAAGCAGGTACCAATTATGCCCGGTTCTCTCGTCGGCTGCGAAGTCAAGGGAGCGTGAAGAGTTTCCGTTCGGCTGCTAGCTCTACTAGTAGCAGTAGCTATAAGGGCTAGTACCATGTAAAAAACAAGGAATTGCCACGAGTTTTAAGATAAGCTTTATTTAATCACGGTCTACATGTCGTGGTTTTATTTGCACCGTGTTTGGGGTTATGTAAAAAAGCGTGGGGGAAACTCTATGACACATCGTATACGCGGCAAGGACGGATCATCAACCTACCTGCTAGGCCTTGCTCGCATTTTAAGAGCCTTAAGTGCATTACAATAGGCCTTAAGATACTGTAAGAAGGCCTTAATCTCATGGTGAGAGGCCTTCATTGCATGATAAGAGGCCGCTACAGAATGCAGACACGCCTCGTCATCAATCATCAACCCCTGAATTCACAATAAGAAGACATCTTCTTTTGCGCGGTATGGCATGGTCGTCACCAGAACCCGAAGACCTACGACGAAATTGAGCGGCCAGTTGGCTCGGAACATCCCATCATCAGAGCACCTGCCAACTCCGACGACCGGCTACCGGTACCCGGCGTAGCATATATAACTATCCGGGATAGTGCCTGTGGTGCGGTGCTCACCAGATACGACCGATATGATGATCAGGCTGGTCTTCCCCTCGTCCTGGCGAGGCCCCGAGACCTCACTGCGGACCAGAAGAAGCTATGTGACGACCTGATAACCCTTCTCGGAAAGTATAACCTCAGCGAGGACAAACCGAATGACACGACCAGAGACCGGCTGTGGAAGGAGGTTTTCCGGCGGGGCTGGACGACAGACTGTGTCATCAAGGAACCGAAAAAGAAAATCCGGGACCATCAAGCATATGCTACCCGGTAAGCCCCGTGCTGCGCGAGTCGGAGGCCAGCCTGCCTTCATTAAACCTAACGTTAATTGGGATGGGGATGGTGTCGTCTTCAACTGGTGCGACCAGAATGGAAGCGGTGTGTCCGCGAAGGACGTGCGAATTGGCGACACCATGTCGCTGCAACAGGCGAGGGTCGAGGCTGGCATTAATTGGGATGCAAGCGAAGCCGCACGTGTTGGAGAGCACAATCTGTCTCTTGTGGTCTGCTGGGCTCGCGTTCGTCTTTACCGTTCCGTTGCTGCTGGGCAGTCTTCGGTGGGGGCAACTGCGTCCCAGGCAAGTGGAAGGACCGCCGCTTTTGGAGGGGTCTCGATAGTCGAGGACCACCGACAGCTCGTCGAGCTTGTGCAGATCTCAAGGCTCATGGACAACGTTCTGAAGATCGCCAACGATATGAAGATCATCTCGGCCTCCCGCCCAAACACTTTCGTCTCTTTGGAGGATGATGAGTGAGCGACAGGAGGTAGGTAATGCTTACCCTTATATTTCTGGTCACTTGGTGTTTCACCACCCTAAAATCGATGGCCACCTATGTTTATTGTCACGTGATCATTCGTCAGCTTTGATCAGTCCAGATCAGTCCCGGCTCAGCTTCGGCTAATACCTGCCCATCGAGCAGCACAGCTTGTTGAGAAGTGGCAGTTTTAACCAAAGAGCCCAAAAATGGTCCCCGTGTAAGCAAGGGCCCAGAACTGGGACATTGAATCCGCAATAGCCACCGCCTATGCTAACTATAACTTGGCCTCCTCGGTCCACTCAAACAGCATCTCAACTTCGTTGCCAAACAGGTTCCCGGCTCCGATCCTCTCGTAGGCTGGCTCAAAGCCCTCGATGTGAGCGCGTCGCACAAAAAGAACGTCGAAGGCGGTGTGATGGCTGCTGAGGCTGCCGAAGGCGAAGCCGTAGCCGGTGCGACGCCTGGCCCGGTTGACCACGAGCGCGACGACGACGCCGTCGGCCGCGGTACACGCCTGGTTGGTCTGGAAGTCCGGATCCTCGATGCTGGCCCGTCCCACGATGGCACTCGGCCGCGAAGGTAGAGACACGCGGCGCTACAGGCTTCTCTTTTCCCCGTCGGGGGGGGGGGGCCTAGCCTGGACAGGCTGGCCGCCGCCGTTATGTCGCGCTCGGGCGTGAAGCAGGCTGCCAGGCAGATGGGAAACAGCCGCCCGCTAAACTGAAGCAGTACGAAGCGGCTGTGGTTGCCGTACGCCTCGAGATGTGTCGCGGGTTCCGCCGTGCTTGATCTCGAGAAGTCAGGCTCCCACGTATACTGTTCGGACGCAAGTATCCTCGAACAGTTGGAGCAGCCTGTCGAGTGACGCGTCAACGTCAACGCGACCCTCGGCAGCGGCATCCCCATCTACTAGCGCCAGGCGGCGAGCATAGTTTTCCCTGGTCGTCTTCGCGCGGTCCGTCTTGGCGTCCCACCGATGGCTCAGGATGATGTACCTGCCCTCTTGGCCCGCTGTCTCGCGCAGAACCCACTGGCACGGCGTTGCATGTGATGATCCCTGCTCCCAATCGTGGTAAGCAGAAAAGACCTCGATGCAACGGCTCGGAAGCGGCACCTTCTCAACGTCGATGGACTACTGGCTGGACAGACTCCTGCCGCAATTATCGTGGTCTCGGGAACATCGGCTTTGCCATTCTTTGATAGACTCAAAGAGGTCCGGGGAGAGTGCCTCTTGTCCTCTCAGTTGACCAGTCACGTCCCGCGATATCGACGCTGGGGCCCCTACGTTAGTTGCCGTCATGGATTAGCACCTGGTCTATTGCTGTCGGTAGTGCGGTACCTTATTAGGTACACTCAATCGGGCGACTTATTACCCTCGTCTGCGGCGAGGTTCATCATGACAACTTTCCCGCTTCTACGATCAATTTGCCCGCCGAGTTCCGCCCTGATATGCGTTATGTCCCGTGAGTCTTTGTTCTCGCTCGCTCCTCGGTGGGCGCTGAGGTGAAGCCAGATAGGGAGCATGAATTTGCTGAGGAGCCATCTAGGCAACAGGTCGATCTGCTGCCAGGTCACCAACCATCGGATGTGGTTTGTGACGCCCTCATCCTCATTCGAGGCCGTGTCGATTACGTAGTGGATGAATCGGTTGAAACGGTCATCGCCAACGACTAACGGCTTGAGATTATAAAGAAGAAGAGAGCAGAAGAGGCAGCTGGAACAGAGCATCTCAAACTACCCTGAGTACATGGGTAACGGTTGGGGAACTTGACCAAGGGGGGGAGTACCTAAACTTCGAGGCTGGAGGACACGTTTGAGTCGTAACACCAACTTCATCTCGCACCCCTGTACACAAACACTCAATGCAAATGAAGGATAAAGTATTAATTTTAAGGGCGCTACCGTACACTATGCAATTTTTGGTGCATCCCTGTGCTGCCACTCATAGCCTTGGTTTCAGCCTCTGTCTGCATCTCCTTTTACACTTTCTACTTCCTTAGCTTCTTTCATCACACGTCTCTGACAAGCGAGCAGCCAGGAGTCTCCCTCCTTCATACCATAGTCACTTTCCTTAAGACTGTACTGCGACCTAAAGAGGTGACCACCGGATCCCTTCCGGATAAACACCTAGTCTTTACCACCACTGTAACTTCCTCCTTTCTTTGTAATCACCCTAAGTTGCGCGACAAAATCCCTCTCGTTTGCGAAATGCTCTGTCCGAGCGGTAAAATTGCTCAACGCACAACCATCTGTCTCCATTTCCAGTAGATACTTGGGTTCCCAAATGTGAAGATGTAAAGCCTCTCTTTCATCAATGCATCCATCCCCATTCTCACCAATGCCTCCAGTGCGAGACGTAACAGGAGACAGCTTTAAGAATGGGCGACTATGATAACACAGCCTTTATCCGTACCTTTGACATCTTTCAGTGCACTCCTTAGGGTAGCTGTAAGCTGTACCTCTGTTATAATGCTGTTTGTGGTCCTCAGGCTAAACCTGTTTAGGCTTCTCGTCCGACCCGCGATTCTGTCGGTCCGCTCGCCAGCACACTCAATCAGATCCCAAAGGAGACCGTCGCCGCGGTTGAAGATGCCAGTAATGGGCCTGCTGAACGCTGCGGCGAGCTTCTTGCACGCGAGACGCAAATAATGCACCTCACCGCCGATGCCATTGATGAAGAACCACTTTTCGTTTGTGCCGATTTCTTTGTCTGTGCTGGCTTTTTCGTCTGTGCCAATTTTTTTAGCAATCAGTTACTTTAAATCCAACTAGAATGTTTCTTACTTGGAACCTTCACTGGAACAATTTGCTCCCTAAAATTATCGGTATCAAGCTTGGTTTTCTGTTCCCATCCGCATGTCGCGGAGCGTTTTGTTTTCGCTTATGTCCTCGAAGATGTATATGATGGACTTGACTAGCCGCTGGAGCTGGCAAATGGCGGCGTGCCGATTCATGAAGATGTCCAAGTTCAGCTCGTTGTATTGATTGCTTTCTGGAAACACCAATTCCTTATCCGGGTCGAAGTTGGCAAGAATTTCGCACTTTTCGGCCTCGATTAGATCCACTAAGAAACGTGCCAGGCTGCCGAGGTGGCTCAAAATTGCCCATAATGTAGGAATGCTTGCCGGGTTGCTAATTACCCTCTCCCTGATTACGGGAAACTGTCCTACACTGGTTAGGACACCCTTCAGGAAGGCGAAGGCGAGGGTAAGCGCCGCTCTGTAGACGAAGGAAGGGTTAAGGAAGAGTCCAGGCACACGTATCAACACGGCGTTGGTTAGCTTGCTAAGTGCTGCATTGCTTGCCGAAGCAAATGCGGCAGTAGCTCCGCTAATAAAGCCAGATGTAGTGGCTGTGACGCCCTTCTCCCCAACTGACTCGCCAGCATTGATGATTCGTCGGGGAAAGTTCAACATATTGTGCTATAAAATTAAGATCGAACTGTAGTGATTAGGGTAGATTGAGTTTTCAAGTGGGTGTGGTAGCTGAACCTTGGAGGGAGCCCCCGAGTGGAAACGCGATTTTCTGCTTAGGCACGGTGATGCCGTGCAGCTCATAAATGTCACGTCGTAGAGGCTGACCCAAGTTGAGTTCCGGGAAGAAGGAGTCGTTGAAACAGACGTCAAACTCAATCCGTACCCTAAGGTTGGCTCCACCTTGTTCAGCAATGTCGGCAAGGCGGCCGGGAAACCCAGGGCTGGTAGAGTTTCAACCAAATCCCCTGGAGATTGGGAGCCAAGGAGGTGCAAGAACGCCAAAGCCTTCAAGGTCGTGATGCGACGGACTTCCGAAGAGGTGTCTCGGCATACAAAGCGGAAGATGGCTTGCAGAGGCGGAATTCCTGTAATGTAGAGTGGATGGCGCTCCTTGAAATCGGCGATGAACGAACGCATCCGCCCGTCGGTCTGCGTGGCACCTGTCGGGGCCTCAGAAACATGGAGTACCTTGCCAACGACCACTCCGCGAACAAACAGACTTGGGCCTTTTATAAAGGCAATGTTGTTATCGGACACAAACAAGCCTTCGTCGGGCGATTTGTCCGAGCCCCCGACATGAAGCGACGAACCAGCCTCAGCTCCAAAGTTGGGGGCCCATGAAATCAGGCCCTTGATTTGCCCGAACAAGCCAGTCCCCGCCGCGGCGAGAAACATGAGTGGTGCTAAGAATTGCGGCGTGCATCCCACGACTGGTGGTAGCTGAGCCACTTGAAGCCACTTCGCGGCGAATTCGCCATAGACATCGCCGGTGGTTTTATCCTCGCCATAGTCTGGCTTCATGTCAATATGCGTGAGTCCAATGGCGCCGTAGATGAGATCTTTGGGATTGGTAGCTTTACATGCAATGGCGCAACAGAAAGCGAGGTCCCATCGCCGCACCAAATTGCTGGGGCCAACCTCGTCCTCCCCTCCCGGGGCCAGCCACGGCAATCTGCGGAACCGGATCACGTTCTGGACAGCATTGAGCGTGATATGGGGCGTCGTGAGCCGCGCCCACACGTCGTTGAGACCCATGCCGGCTTGACCATGCTAGTCTCATTGAGGGCATGTCGCAGGACGAGCAGCTGAAATACCATGATGCCCAGCTGGTCCCAGCCCATGACGGACCGGCTCGTGGCCAGCAGGAGCCTGCAGGTGAGCACCAGTTCCTGGAAGATCCAAACCCTCGACCAGTACGGATGGAGCAGAAAGTCGGCGACGGCCTTCCACGCCCGGTTATTACCCATCGCCCCAACTCCGTCGATCAGCTCTGGATAGCGCTGCATCCATTCGAGGGTGTTGAAGACATCCCGACCAACCTCGGCACACCGCTGGGCCTCGAAGGCGGTCTTGATGATCGCATCAAAGGCCAATGAGACTTCTCCGTTGTCGTCCCGGCCAAGCCAGGCAAGGACCACGACGGCTGACTTGTAGAGGTCGCCTATGCGCTGGACTTGGGACGCCCGCTCGACTATATCCTGCTGGTTGATACAGATGGCATCTGCCCAAAGCAGGAACTGATCGGGCTCGTGTCCGAGGGCGCTCCACAACCTGGCGCACCGCCGTTTGGCATGTTGCAAGGCCGCCGCTAGATTCGCCGTAACTGGTATCGTCGTGACCTTGGATGTAGGGTCCTGGTCTGGCCCAAGGAGAATTTGAATGTCTACCGTCAGGCCAGGGTCACCCCATACATAGGACAGGGCGCAGAAATCGGGCTTGTCTTCCAAAGAGACGGTATGAAAGTCGGCATTTGATCGGATGTTCTGTCTGTTCTGAGTTTATGATCTCTAGCAGTCGGATCTAGGCGGCCAGTGGCGTGTAGATGGAGGTGTCGGCGGTCATCTTGAAACCAAAAACGATATAACGGGTTTTTTGGCGGGCATTCAACCGTGTCACGAAACCGATCATGCTCTACCCTGTCTGGATTCTCGTGCAGTGAGGGGTATGTGGAGAGCGGACAAGTCACAGTGGTGGCAGCGACAACCCAACCCAACCCAATGAGGTTTCCAGTTTTCTTTTAGAAGCCCGCCAAGGCCCACAATCTGTGCCCTGGTTGGTGGGATACATCTGCAGCCTCTGCACCCACTTTTCTATGACTCGGATGCTTATTTGGCAGCTGGGGCAGGCTTGCATTAGCACACAACTCACAGAGCTCAGAGGCTCGAGCCGGCGCCCAAGTTATGCTGCCACGCTCACCACAGCCACACGAAGAACGCCCAGAAGCCCGATGCGGCGCGGCGCCGAAGGCTGCTTGCGGCTGAAGTTTGATCTCGATGCCCAATGCGACAACACCGAAAGGTTGCGGCGTCCAGCGCAAGAAACGCAGGGCAAGAGGGCAAATAAAACGGTGCATAGCTGCCACCATGCAGCTCTCTTCCTCACCTATGTCTCTATTTCTCTCTTTTTTGTCCGCCGTTTCCTCACAGACGCCACTCCTGGTTTCCGGAATATGCAGAGAAGGAAGCCCGCGTCATGCACTCTACAACGACTCTGGGCAACAGTGTGACACGCTGTGGAATCGAAGGCTCTATCATGGAAAAACGAATGTGTTGATTGCTGCTTCAATCGTTGGAAGCCGAGGGCTTCCAACGGCTACTCTAAATACTGCGTACAATGGGGTAGTTCCACTCCCTGTTGTTGTGGCCATTCCAGGCCTGGAATTGATCCACGCAGTAATGTGACAGAATACCAGCGATCGGTCCGATCGCTGGTATGGAGGCTATTCAGGGATTGGATTTGTGTGACAAACAGCCAGTCCGAATTTGCGCCCTGGACCGGATACGCCACCCCCGCCCCGAGCTCGCTCGAAAAGCTTGTGCCAGGTGCACTCGACCAACCACTGGACCAAACATCACAATCGCCACCCGAAGGTCGTCACAATGCTAGTCACGATGGTTCTCCCCGCCGCCCCGATGGACATAACCCCGACCTCTTCCAGCCCAAGACGGTTAGGTTTTGGGCGATCATCATCTGCAATTTCCTCTGCCTATTCCTCGTCGCCTTGGGCAGAACGATTCTCGCGACGGCAGTGCCGCGAATCACCGACGAATTCGGGGCTTTGGGAGACATTGGCTGGTACGGCTCTGCCTACATGCTTGCGACGGCTTGCGCCCAACTTGTATATGGCACCATCTACAAGTTTTACGACCTGAAAAGGTAAAAGACGGAACCTCCCCGGCAGGGTTTCTTGTGATGGCTTGCTTTCTGTTTGGTTGAACGGCTGCTAATGCAGCGAGAAGGACCTTCCTCATCAACCTGCTCATTTTCAAAATTGGCTCTGCCATCTGCGGTGCCGCGCCCAGTTCGCTTGTCTTCATTATCGGCCGTGCAATTGCGGGCTTGGCTTCGGCTGGCATTTTCTCCGGAACCATGCTGATCATGATTCCGATGATCCCTCTACACCGGCGCCCTGCCTTCCAAGGCTTCTTCGGCATGGTGTTTGGTATAGCAGGCGCCATGGGCCCCCTCATCGGCGGTGGACTCACCGAGGTTGACGCCTGGCGGTGGTGCTTCTACATAAACGTCCCGGTAGGGGCCGTGGTTGTGCTCGTGATGATTTTCGTCTGGAAGTCGCCCAGGCCGCAGCGCCCGCATTCTCAGCCCCGGCAGCCTGTTACGCTTTTAGGGCATATCAAGAGGTTAGATCCTGTCAGCCTCTTTTTTTTCATCCCAGCTACCGTTTGCCTCCTCCTCGGTCTGCAGTGGGGCGGTTCAGTGTACCGATGGGATGAGTGGCCCATTGTCATGTTGTTTGGTATCGCCGCTACCGCTACCGTGGGCTTTATTGCGGTCCGAATCATAAAGCCCGACACAGCCATGGTTCCTCCAAAGATCATTACCCAAAGAAGCGTTGCATTCGGAGTGTAGTTTACATTCTTTCTGTCGGCATCCATGCTGTTGATGATGTATTGCATGCCCATTTGGTGTAAGCATTCCCCCTGTCCCCTACCTGACCCCTTACCCAGACATGCAGACAAACTCGTCCTAAATAAAACCAGGCCGAGTCCAGTCTCTGTTTTGGTATTTGGCAGCTGGCTGATGGATCGTATTAGTTCAAACGGTCAAGCAGGTTTCCCCCATAGAAGCAGGCGTCAGCACACTCCCTCTGGTGCTCAGTCTCTTCGCGTCCGCCATTCTGTCTGGTATCCTCACACAGGCGACCAGCTACTACGTCCCGTCCATTCTTATCGCCCCTGCCGTCATGGCCTTGGGCGAGGCTCTTATGACGACTTTCAACCGCGATACACCCCCCTCGCAGTGGATTGCGTATCAGTTCCTGTCCGGCTTCGGCCTCGGATTCGGCATGCAAACGTCTGCTCTGGCCATCCAGACCGTCCTGCCAAAGGAGGATGTCAGCAACGGCATTGCAATTAATTTCTTTCTCCAGCAACTGGGCGGAGCTATCTCCACATCCATCGGCCAAGCCATCATCAGCAACGTTCTCTTCCAACAGCTCAGCCAAATCCCTGACTTGGACAGCAGCACTCTCCTCGTGACTGAAGGCGCCACGTACATTGTGGAGCTTGTCAAGGAGCCATATAAAAGCGTGGTCCTGAACGCGTTTAATTTCGCATTCCAGCGTATCTTCCTCGTCGCCGTATGCATGGCGTTTTTCTCGCTTCTGTGCGCCCTGGGTATGGAGTGGAGGGCGATTAAGAAACCTTCGAAGAACCCGGATGCTCAGGTACTTCCAGGCGGCGCGGACTCTTCCTCTGGCATCATCCGCCATGATTATTCCGAATCCAATATGGATAGCAGCAGCAGTCTCTTGGCGCGACATGGGATGCCGAGTTCGTCAAGCATCTGGCAACAACAGCCAGGCGGACGGCAAGCCCACGAGAATGTCCCAACAGGTGTTCCTGGCCCCGATGACTCCGACCCTCTACACACCAACAACCCGTTGTATGGCGGACCGATCGCGGCGCCAGTAGTGTTTGTGCCACATAGTGGCGATCCAGAAGACCCGTATGGCCAGATGGCCATGCATTCACCAACTATGTACGGAAACCCAACGTACTACCAGTCATTACCGTCCCTTCCCGCGATTGCCCATGCGTCGGCTGAGGATATGCATCCGTTGCTTTCCGCATCTTCCCTGGTCCAAACAGATAGACGGCCGGAGGAGCCGCTGTGCAGAAACTGCCGTTACAGTATCGACGCTGCTGAAGGCATGCAGTCAGAGCTCTCGGTCTCGGGAACGACGAATCGGAAGAGCATGGATGACGAGGAGATGGGGGAAAGAAGGTATTGATCAAAGCCGCCATGCAAGCAAGCCCAGGTGGTTCGGGTTACGCAACGCCCAATAGTGGCTGCTGGGGACAGCACGCACAGATTATGAGTTGAGCCCCGGCTCCATAGGCGCGCTGTCATTGATCGGGGATGCGTCCAGGGCGATCTAATTTCCTCAATAAAGCCCTACTTTCGCAAGGGTGTCGCCACTGCGCCTCTCGGTATATTCCAGCCAATTGCCGCCTTTCAACGTTGCGCTTGTCTTCAAACGGAACAAGAACATGGACCCCAATATCAAAAGCTGGAGTGTGGCTGCCGATGGCTGTGTCCTGCTGAACCTCGGAAACAGTTTGTGTCGCTCTGTCGAGCAGCTCACTGGCCATATAAGCTGAGGAGTTTGCACGCTCGAAGCCTTTTCTCTTTCTCTTGCTCCCATTCTCTTGTACTGTTACACTCCGTTTCGTTCATTGCATCCTGCACATGTTCAGGATGAAGGCTTCTTGTTTCTTTGCCGCTCTTGGTCTCGCTTTGGCGGGGCCGAGCGTCGCTGACAGCTTGGTATCAAGCATCGTTAGCCGAGATGCATCCATCTTTTCTGCTCTTGCCTCGCAGCTTTCCCCAGACGCATCCATAATCCTCCCAGACGATCCCCTGTTTTCGTCGCGACATCAGCGATGGCAGGCCTACTCGAGCCCTATTTACTCGGCCGTCGTCGAGGTCGCAACCGAGACAGATGTCGCAACTGTGGTACGTTGGCGTGGCGGGCGAACAGCGTAGTGCACTGGTGATCACTAATACAGCTAGGTTCGCTTTGCTAATAACAACACCATTCCCTTTCTTGCCGTAGATGGTGCACACGGCTCCATCAGCACCCTAGGCCAGATGCAGGGCGGGATTGCTATTTCATTCATCAAGATGAAGGGAATCCAGGTCAGCGCTGCCGGCAACTACGCCGAGCTGCAGCCTGGCCTTACCAATGGCGACCTCATCCGCTATCTCTGGGCACATGGCAAGCAGACAGGTATTTGCGAAATATTCCATCTTGGCGGACAACAATTTTTCTAACTGCTGCCCAGTAACCGGCAACTGCTTGTGCACCGGCATCATGGGCATCATGCTCGGCGGCGGCCACGGCTATCTGCAGGGCCTTTTTGGCCTCTTGGCCGACCAGATTCTCGAAGCCCGGGTTGTCCTTGCCGACGGCACCTCCGTCATCGCATCCGAGTCGTCCAACAGGAACCTGTTTTATGCGCTCCGTGGTGCCGGTCACAATTTCGGCATCGTCACGGGGCTCAAGTACAAGGTCTATGATCGCATCGAGAACTGGTCTGAGATCAACTTCATTTTCACGCAAGACAAGCTCGAACAAGTCTTTGAGCTGGGGAACAACTATTTAGCTGCGGCTGGCCATCCTGCTGAGCTGATCATGTGGTACACTTTTATGCGACGGCCCGACATTGACCCTTCCAATGTCTGTTTACTCCTACCTACTTGCACCTCCCTTAGTGCCAGCTGACATCCCTTCAGGCCGTAATCAGCATGCTCATGATTTACGCTGGTCCAGCCTCCGATCTCGAGCCTTTTGCCGCCCCTTTCCGCGCGCTTGGCCCTGCCCGAGAGACAGTGTACACATCCGTTGCCTACCCGGACCTATTCACGCTGAATCGCAACGACGAAACCAGTCCAGCCACCTGCGGCAAGGGGCTCTACCGACACTTGATGCCGAATTACCTCGCACGCCACAACACGACCGCCCTGCGCACCGTCCACGGTCTCTTCAACAACATCACCGCGCAGTACCCACCCATCGGTTTCACCTCGGTCTATGTCGTTGAGAGCTACTCCCAGCAGGCTGTGACCGCAGTCTCCAGTCATGATACCGCTACGCCATACAGGGAGTACCCACTACTAACGTACGTATCAATCTCCCGCTTCCCCCCCCCTCTTTTGTCCCTCTTTTTCCCCTCTTCTTTTCCCTCTTTTTATCAGCCGACCAACACACGCAAAAAACCTGGAGTCATGCTTACCAAGAGAACACATAGCTCGCCCGTTTGGGGTTATTCCAATCCCGCATACTCACCCGATATTATCGCCACGTCCAAGGCCATGAGGAAGGCCATGGCCGAAGGCAGTGGGTCCGGACAGCCGCTGCGCGCGTACCTCAACTACGGCTTTGGAGATGAGACACTGGCCGAGCTGTATGGCGATGAGCCCTGGCGGGTGCCGAAGCTGCGGGCCCTGAAGAAGCAATATGACCCTGAGAATCGGTTTGGCTTCTATGCGCCTATTCCTCCTGCCGGCAATTAGGTAGACAATAGGAAGGGTGGCGTAAGGGGCAGAGTGTTTGGTGGTGATGGAGTTGGCGCTGGCACTAATTTGCGGGCAGTATGTGTTCTGATAGTTTGGAATAGTAATTTAAAGTGCCTGTTTAACTTTGTTGAGATGAGAGACGTGACTTGTGGCTGTCGTCAAGCGACGGCCAGGGGTCCTGGGTACACACACAGATACAACTTTAGCTGAGGAACCGTCCATCGCACCCACTCCAGGTTGTGGCTTGCGCCGCGTCGAAGAGGATATGGGTTTTGTAATGATTGAAGATGAGTTTGTGTTGAAAGAAAAACGGGAAGCCGACAAATGAAAATGACGAATATAAGATTACCGTCCAACATATAAAAGAGCCTATCTCCAAAACAACCCTTCATCTCAATACCACACTACTAACATGCCACTAAACTAGGGTAATGTCGCTTACAGGGAGATGAGTTAGAATCAAGGTCATCCGTGCAGAGATGAGATCCTCCAATTTCCTAATCCTCGCCTATTCTCGAACATCAGATCTGGATCTCCTGCTATCCATCATGTGCTTTAAGATGTGCTTTACCTCTCCATAGCCAGTTCGTTCAAATTCGCCCGTGTTTTTTCTTTCCCGAACATGCAGAGCCCCGATGTCACTTGCGTTGTCATTGTCACGGCCAATAGGCATGAAATACGTATCGAGTTCCTCTTCGGCTGGATTCTCCATCTTGTAGTCGCCCTTATAGTTGATTATTGTCAACTCGTCGAACAGTGTGTCTAAATTGATATTGTCATGGAATAATGGAAGTTGGCTGACACGATCCTCAACACCGGAGATATCTGAATGGCGAGAGGTCCAGATATTTTCTCCGAATCTCCATTGCTTCCGGGAGACTTGGCGCGATTCAATCAATGGGGCACGAAGAAGGATCTTAGCTTCAGATGCTAAACCCATGTGACTCGGTTCGATAGCGGTGTGGCGAACTTCTCGTTTTTGAACTGTGTCAAGAGTAGAGCTTGTAGCGGTATCCCACATGACTTGACTTTGCGGTGACGCCCACAACCAAGAGGGATTGTCAAGGGGCTGGCCATAATAAGTGGGAACTGTCAAGTCGACTATCGGTTAGTCAACTTGTGCCTACCTTTTGGTATAGCGGTCAGTTGCGTCAGTTTCCTGCATCAGCGTCTTTTAACGCCAGCAACGTTACAGGGATAGCTCGGATGATTTGTTGTGCTCGGTCGCTGAGTCGTTAGGCTTGGCCAGACCATCCAGAAAAGGTCGAGGAGGAGAGTTTTCTCCCAAAGGCCCAATAGGTATCTGTCGTCGCGTCTCAATTTTTGCGTACGTTGTGTCAAAGCAGCCAGAGCAGGCAGCTTGTCTACCTTGAATGTGAGCCCTAGTCGCGAATATTCTTGGACAGTCCGATACCAGAGTAACATGGGATTTCTTTCCAGCCTCCAGTACGGCACAGCCTCGTACATCTGGTTGTCGTAGTAGGGTTGCTGTGTTCCCAAGTCCTTGTCACGGCATTTGCTTTCGCTGTTTCTTTTAGATCAGCATTCCCACATGACCTCTTCTTAGCAAAAGTGCAGCACGCGTGGAGACAGGCGCATCTCCTGGTAACCCCATCCACGGTTCAAGAGTGGCCATCCGGGTTCCTCATTCAGTGCGCCCCAAATATCAGGCCATCTGGGAGGTAACCAGCATACAAATATATTCGAGTGGCCAGAAGCCGCAGAAGCAAGGAACCTTTGGCTTGTATTGCTGAAACATCCCTCGGAACTGTCCGCAGATTCGTTGCCGCTATAGTAATGAATGCATTCTCATAAACGTCGGCCATCCTTGCAACTTGGTCCTTCCAATCATCTTCATCATCTTGCTTGATGCAAAGAGAGTCAATCTAAAGGTAATCTATGTCCAAGCGACGAAAAATAGGAATAGCGTCCTTGAATGTCGGTGGGAGCTGATTCGAAGGAATGTTGGCCCGAAACGTATCAATCGTCTTGGTTGTTGACTTCAAGAGGGTAGCGCCCGTCCCCCAACAATGGCTTAAGCAGGCGTAAGATTCTGGCTTGAGATCTTCTCGAAGCACAACCTAATCGTCTCTTAATTCGAGCAGCCGTTTTGGATAAAACCTCAAGGTTCCGATACAGTAGCGATAACATCTCTCATGGGAAGTAACACACTTAAACATCCATGATTCCAAGGTAGCAAACGTTTCTTCGGATGAAGCGCTCCCGGGAAGACGCTTCTGACGCTGAGATCAAATGGACTTAATGGATGGCCTAAAGCGAGCAAGTCAGGACGATTAAACCATTAGACATGATCTAACATGCTGGTTAAGGACTTACTCGCTTCAGTGAATACATTCAAGAAGATTTCGGAGTCGTCAAGTAGATGTAGTGAAAATCCCGTGCAAGCATCCCAAGACCTGTCAATTCTGTTTATCTCCTCGGTAACAATTGAATTCGCTGAGCAATAAGTAATGATGCATTGCAACAAGAAAGGACACGTTGGACAGCCATCATTCGCTCTTTGCTTGACTTTTTCAAAGGTGCTTTCGATGTTGCTGATATCGAGGCCATCTGCTGAGCCTGTGGGTTGTTTGCAAGAACTACATGGTGCCATGTCTATCTTGGGCGCTTGGTCTATTGATTGAGGGTATCGATGGGACGTAGGAAGCACGGGAGCGTTTGACTCTGATGGAAATTGTAACCAGGTGAATTTCTTTCGAACTTGAGTGTGTAAAGGCGGTGAGATCAGCCCCCTATGTTTGAAACCCCATAATGACGTGACCAGGTCACGTGTAGAAGCGAGGATCAGTCGGTTCGGACACTTGCGATATCCTCTCCTCCTCACTGTCAACCAACCGCGGCGTACCCTAGGGGGTGGCCCGCAAGGGGAGATTTGGCGAATGATCGGCGGTTTGGAGCCTAGAAATTGCGCTTTTGACTGGTTGGAGATGGTTAGGGCAGAGGGAATAGGTAATCGCATTGAACTCTGACCTCCTCCAGGATACAGTGGCCAAACTGTGAGACGGTGGGGCCAACCCCACCTTCCTCCAGGTTTCCAGCCAGCCCTCGCAGCCTTCTTTCCTTCCACAGAGCAGCAACGGGATACATCACAAGATTGCTCAGATTGCTGCTTCACCCAAAGCTGTTTCGGAATGCAGCCCTCCCCGTCCGAAAAGGGGTAACGCTATTTCCAGTCAGCATCCAGGCGTTGTTTGTCGCTAGCTATGAGATCCGTTACCCCGGACGAAGGAAATTCTCGGCATCCCAATACCACCTGCCCATCCTACGTAAGGGAGCATTGACGGTTCAGCAACCTCCGAAATGAGCGGGGCATGTCGACGCGCGCCCGTCAACCCACTTCTCCTGGAACAAAACAGCAAAAAACAAGGGGAACGGAGCAGCGGAACGGAACCAAGCTGGAGACCCTTTCTGTCCACCGACAAAACTAGGTATCTGGCCATGGGAATCGAGCGAATGGCCATAGCCGGGGTTACACTAGACATGCACTTGGCACCATCCGTTATTTGAGGTTTGGGTACATATATTCGGGCGACCTTGTGGGCCTGATACCTACTGTTGATAACGCCAGTACTCTCTCACTCACCTCACTCATCCTGCACAACCTCGACTTTGCGACAGACAAACACCAAGTAATTCAACATGTGACCTACTCCCAAAATCGCATTCCTGCTTCTGTCGGCACACTCGCTGCTTGTCAGCGGATCTCCTGTCGACAGCGTGCAGAATGAGACGTTGGGTAAGAGGCAGTCCTGCCCGGCAATCCATGTCTTTGGCGCGCGGGAGACGACCGTCTCGCCAGGATACGGTTCATCCGGCACCGTCGTCAACCTGATCCTTAGCGCCTTCCCGGGTTCCACCTCAGAGGCGATCACGTACCCGGCCTGCGGCGGGCAATCATCGTGCGGCGGCATCGCCTATGGCAACTCGGCCAGCCAGGGCACCACGTCGGCGGCGAATGCCGTGAACAGCCTGAATCAGCGGTGCCCCAGCACCCAGATTGTGCTCGTCGGCTACTCGCAGGGCGGCCAAATCATGGACAATGCCGTGTGCGGCGGTCCCGACACAGGGTCCGGCATCACCAGCACCGCGCCACCCATCTCGTCGGCCGCGCTCAATGTGGTCAAGGCCGTGATTTTCATGGGCAGCCCCCGTTACGTGAAGGGACTGTCATATAACGTCGGTACCTGCGCTGCGCAAGGTGTACGTCGGCCTCCTATACTACCCCTGACCCCTAACCACGTAACGCATACTAACAACGCCACAGTTCGCCGCCCGCCCATCAGGGTACACATGCGCTTCCGGCGCCAAGATCCAGAACTACTGCGACTCTCCCGACCCGTACTGCTGCACAGGCAGCGACCAGGCGGTGCACCAAGGCTACGGCACCAAGTACGGGCAGCAAGCGCTCGCCTTCGTCAAGACGAAGCTCAATGCTTCTGGCGGCGGCACCCCGGGTCTGAGCCCATTCCAGCGGCGCCCGAACCGGCGCCTGGGTTCGGTATGTCCTTCATGTAGAAACCGTATCGGATGAGCGTCATGCCAAGGCCTGCGCGTGACCCGTTCTTTGCCGCGTGCGTCGAGTGGAGGAGGTAGGTGAGAAGGAAGCCGACGATGTGGAAGGATACGGAGATCATGCCGTTCCAGATGAAACTGAAGAAGGACCCGACGGGCATTCCATCCATGTAGACTTCGTCCGATCCGCCCAAACCGGGTGCGAGGTAATTTATGCCACCATTTCAGCGAGCAATCATTTGTTCTCAATTTGCGGTAGAGGAGATAGCGAATGACGTCGCTTGTTACCACTTCATCGGTTGCACTCAGCCTCTTCTGATCAGTGCAGGCGAAAGGCGCATACAAGCTCAAGGAGATTTGAGGTTGCAAGCTAGGTAAACTGAATTTCTCTGTTGAGGTGCTTTTGGACTGGCGGGAGCTTGGAATAAAAGGGCCTTACAGCTAGACGCCTGTACTCAGCTCCTGCTCACTTCATTGCTTTTTACCGCACAGTCGTCTCAGCTAGCTAATATATTTGCTAGATCTCTTCTTCTATTTCTCGCGGCGATGTCTGCAATCGCGTCTAGACGCGTGGTCAATAGTAACTTTGACAGGTTTGTGGCTCTCCCCATAACGACGTATCTACCGACTTGAGACTAAAAGGAACCTCACAGCGAAAAACTGTTGCAACAGAAAGTCCTTGGGGATTTCTTGGGGACAGCCGCCTCTGGTAACCTACCCCAGAGTTCGATAGAGTGCCCTTGTGACAACCCCCACGCTCCGCAGTGTATACCTCGTGAGGGGCGTTGCGACAACCCACCTCAACCAGAGGATACATATGCCGCTCTTCATGCAGCTGTCGGGTGTGAAGCGTTGCCGGCCATTACAAAACTCTGCCCAATTGGCAAGTGCGAGCCGGAATGTGTTTGCGGAGAATCGCTCTTGAAGCAGCTGGGCACTCTCCTACTCAGGGACACCTCATCTGGGTCTGTAGTGAGGTAAGGTTTCCTGACCGCCCAAATTGATGTTCCGCCTGCATACATCTTACTAATAACTTGGTGTTCCTCCTATGGCAGGGCTTCAGCAGAGAAGCAGGAGCTTTGACCAAGGGCATGGGCTATTGAGTCCTGCCATTCATCAGTGATTTGCTGTTGCGGGAGCCTTGTGCACTGGGCAGGAATTGCCCCCCGGTTAGATAGCATAGATCACCACCACGTAGATAGATATGTGCAGAGATTACTACCAACAAAGTTGGCACTAACACAATACATCACAAGTGCGAATACTCTCTAATTCTAAAGGCTGGGTCTCCGAATCTGGACGCAAGGATTGCTGTCAGAATGAAGGGGGTTCTAGCTACGCAGTACCCGGGACAAATGCGACAATGAACCCGGGCGCGGTCAGAATGAAGCGCTGTATTGCAGACACAACATGCAAGTGCGGTCGTTTCCGACAATTTTTTAGGGTACGATGCCAGTGCCGTTCTCTGTTTGGCAACGTCGCGTTGAACTCTTCTTGGCGAGGATGTAACCTCTATTTATGCGTGATGCAGCGATTGCTCTAGTACTCAAACGTCCATGTCCGGGGAAGGTTGTAGCACTGCTGGCCTGCGAGCTGAAAGAGAATGACACATGAAAATTCAGCCGTCTCCAGAAAGAAACAATAAATGCAAAGAGCTTCCGTTTATGAACTAAAGCAACCGGCACTCACCAATCAACCTCAATCCTTGCAATTCCCCCCACCCTCGTGCCGTGCTTTCCGGGCAATGCTCGTGATACGCATTGTTTGCATACTCGCTTTCTTAGAATGTTAAAATTGCTTGGGTGGATGGAGTAACATCATATTGCGCTCGCCCATTGCCTGACTTTACCACCGACGCGAGAGCTGCGTGCTCGGGCTCTGTGGAAACCCGCATCGGAACACCTGCGTTCGACAGTTGCGACTCGCAAGGCCTCCATTAGGGCGTCCCAGGCAGCGACGCCCGGTCTTGGCGCGCTGAAGGCGAACGACAAGAAGCGCGAGACGGATCAATTGACGGACCGCACTGGTTGGTGAAGAGAAAGGTGAGGCTGCATCGGCAATCGTGCATTTCAACGACAATGCAACAACCCAACGGCCAGCCATCACTCTGATGTCCGAGTCGCTACGATCGAGAAGTATCGAGGCACCCACGGGCAACGGCTGTCTTGCCGCTCTTTTGCGCACAGGATGGCGGATCCGATAAGCATTCTTGGAACGGCAGGCGCGGTCGTAGGGATTGTCGACCTCCTGGCCAAAACGATTCGGCGTGTGTCAGAGCTGAGGGCGCAGTGGAAAATTGTCGACGCCGTAGTCGCCACATTCGAGCTGCAGCTCATCGCCCTCAATACCGCCTTGACGCAAATCAAAGAATGGACCAACACCAACACTGATGACCCACATTACCAATTATCCATCGATTTGGACCACTGCTTATCGCATTGTCAATTGCTCGTCGGCATCATCAGTACCGAGATCGAGACGTTGACGGCAGCCGAGGGCGACCAGTCAATCGCAAGCAAGATCTGCTTCCTTTTCCGAACACAAGGGATAGCCGAGGTGCAAAAGATGATCGACCACGTAACCGGCGCACTGACACTGCTTCTGACGGCCTGCAACAGGTTCGTGGTATTTCCTACCCTCGTGCTGCAACATCGAATGTCCCATTATTAATTATTGACGGACCTCCAGCGCGACCCTGCTCGAACAGCGGTCCACCATCCAGGAGCCTGCCGTCCGCCAGAAAATCAAAAAGGTTGAAGACGATGCACAATCGTTGCTTGTCCACAGAGACGTCGACTCCCTGCAGACTTACCTGCCCAGCAAATGGTCAATCACTTCGTCAAAACGATCTCTTGTCTTTGACTTCGACAGCGAGATCCTCCCTAGCCGGATCTACAGGAAGGTACTGCAGGGCTCTGTCAGAGATAGTCTCCGAAGACAGCAGGCAGATGCATCCTTTCTGCTAAGGACGGCAGTCAAGTCGATTGCAAGGGCTACACCTATCGTCACACGGCTGCACCAGGCATCGATAGACGGGGATTATGACCTAGTGTTAAGGCTCATCATCAGAGGCGATGACGTCAACAAAATCGACAACATCAACATGACACCCCTTTCATATGCCGCGGAAAACGGCAATGAGGCTGTTGCGCGGCTATTGGTGGACGCCGGAGCCGAATTAAACTATCCGGACAGCAAATCTCACGCGCCACTCTTCCACGCAATTGCACGTGGCCATGTGAGAGTTTTGATGTTGCTTCTTGACCTGGGCGCCGACCCAAATGCCCCCCAAAACGGAAAAACACCCCTCGCATCTGCCGCGGCGGAGGGCAATGAGGCAGTTGTGCATATATTGCTGGCATATGGAGCTATAATTGACTCCACAGATGCTGATCTCTATACGCCGCTGTGCCACGCAATCAAAAACGCCCATGTGGGAGTTGTGAAGGTGCTTCTCGAACGCGGTGGCAATCCCAATGTGTTTACCCACGATCGGAACCGGCGATTCTCAGATTTAATCTTGGCTACCCGTAATGGCCGCGAGAAGGTTTCAGACTTACTCATGGTGAACAATCCCAAGAACAAGTCAAGGGCACATCCTCTGAGGATACATCCCTTGCGTGTGGGGGACCAACCCAAGAGGGTCATCAGGACACCACTGTTATGGGCAGCCCAGTTCGGGAACCCCGCGATTGTGAAGTTGCTCCTCGAGAAGCACGCAGATCTGGAGGCGAGGGAAAGCTTCTCCGGGCAGACGCCGTTATCGCTGGCTGCCAGGCACGGCCATCTCGAGACTGTGAGGCTTCTGATCGAGTACGGCGCCGACGTCCAAACAACCGATGAAACACAGGAAACGCCACTCTCCTGGGCCTCTAGGCTTGGTGAATGCGAAATCGCCCAGTTGCTTTTGGAAAGCGGAGCACAAGTCAATGCACAGGACTGGCCTGGCCGAACTCCGCTGTCGTATGCCTTTGGAAGCTATGATTCAGACCGCTGCGCGACAACAGTCAGGGAACTGATCAAAGGGGGCGCTAATATCGAGCTCAAGGACCGAATGGGCCGGACAGCGCTGTCGTATGCCGCGGAGGCCGGTAGCGCAGTTGGAGTGTTCATCCTGCTTGAAGCTGGCGCGGCACCAAGTGTGAAGGATATCTCAGGGCGAACCCCGTTGTTATACGCGATGTCCCAGAATCACAGCGAGGTCATCTCGTTGCTCAATAAGCCAGCTGACTTGGAGGATACCTGAATTACTGGTAGAGATTTTGTGGAACAGCTCGCATTCATTTCTGAATTTATTTACACCTGACATGGATGGTGAAACCCCCGGTTTGCCAGATGCCTACCCCCACGATTGTCTACCCTGATACAAATACCTACCGAGGTATACAGTAGAGTGAGGTGATCGTACAACGCTACCACCTTTCAATCCTTACCACTGGAGCCTGAACCTTGGGAGCTCGAGGAGGATGACTGCTCGTGAACAAAATCGACATTCAAAGTGAAATTTGCCCCAGTCCTACCGCCATCGTCAGGGTAGTAGAGCCTACGAACCAGTTCGTCCTCTTGGATCCGTTTTCTCTCTTTCTCGTCCCCAGGCGCTACAACCATTTTGACGAGTAGACGAATTGTCGGGGAGACAGCATCGGGGTTTTCAAGATCTACGAACTTGAAGTGGTATTCTAGACCTGCATCACGGATGTTGTATATCTTCCCGAGACGTTTTAGGATCAGAGGGGCAATTTGATCCAGCCGTTCCTTGTTCTGCGTAGTTGTGGGCATTTTGAGGGTGGTGTGTCGAAGCTTGTAAGTGGCAGTTATTAGTAGAGGATGTCTGTGTGAAGGTAGGTGTGAGAAACTGGCAAGTCTGAAAGTCTGTAAGTGCTTGATGAAGCTGAGATTGCCCTGGCTAGGGACGATGGGGGCTTGAACTAGATATACTAGCAGAAACGGTATATAGCCCTTAGCGGCAGAAATTCACTAAGTAGGTGATTAAGACCACGTATGTAAATCACCATTAATCAAGATAATCCAAAGGTTGACATTGACTTGGGGCGCCTGTTCAAGCTAACCCTGTCGTTCTTTTTGGGCCTGTAATATTACTGTAGCCGTTTTGGTACATAGCGATGCGTTCTCTGACGCGTGCCACCGTCAAAAAGGGGCCGCGCCGCGCGGTTCTTCAAACCGTGCTTCTTTCAATAATCAATCCGACGATTTTCACCACGAAGACCTCCTATTGAAAGCCCAGTGAAATTCTGGCCCTTCGATCGAAGAAAGATGATCTAGTCCACCTAGTTCATGGTCGCGTTTCCTTTGTTGTTCCATGCTAGGCTCCGTTTTATGCTAGGCACCGTCATATATTAGGTTTGTCCTATACTAGGTACGTATCTGTTTCTCTACGTTAGTTGCATTTGTGTCCCTCCGATCGGAGGACCAGTAGTCTGAGAGTCGGCCTTCCAGGCCGACTGCGACGTTCTGTGGGTGTGGTTCTCTTTGTGGTTTTTTCCATGTTGCGCCATCGCATCAGTTTAAAATTATCACCATTTAACTATCTAGCGTCTCTTTAACCTATTATAATAGTATTAGCTTAAAGAGAACGTTTCGTTTCTGAGATTAAGCAGTATAAATAATTAGATACTTAGACTTAAGCAGATCCTTACATATAAGCCGCTCCAGAAATATTATACTTGACGAGATGTGTAGACGGTCTAGTGGTAGAGAATAATACTTAACAGTTAAATAAGAGTGCGGATAGGTGACGTTGCTGCTGTTGTCAGCACTTTATTAACCACCTAGTTATGTCCAGCACTATGTCATTCTGTTAGTATAGCTTGTTGACATGTTTAGTAGGGTATAATCGAAATCTTCTAAGCTCTTTTCTCTCCGAAATTAAGGCCTTGTGCTATAATATAAACGACACACATACTAATTACGTTTTAAACTATAGCTATTAGTGAACTGGTGTGACGTAACAGGCAAGAAACCACAAAAAGAACTACACCTACAGAAGGTTGCAGTCGGCTTGGAAGGCCAACTCCCAGGATACTAGTCCTCTGATCGGAGGGACATAAATGCAATCGAATGCAATCGACGTAAAAAAACAAATACGTACCTAGTATAGAACAAAACTTATTATATAACAGACCCTAGCATGGAACGAAGCCTAGCATAGAATAATAAAGGAAACGCGACTGTAGATTAGGTCATTTTCCTTTGATTAGAAGGCCAGAATGTCACTGGGCTTCAAATGGGAGTGCTTCGTAGTGAAATCGTCGGTTGATTGATTGAAAGAAGCACGGTTTGAAGAACTGCGCGGCGTGGCTCCTTTTTGACGGTGGTACGCGCTAGAGAACGCATTGCTATGTACAAAAACGGCTACAGTAATACTACAGGTTTAAAAAAGAATAACAGGGTTAGCCTAAACAGGCGCCCTAAGTTATTAGTAAAATCATACTCTACTAATGTATATAATTACGCGTCTATAAGGCTATAAATTGCTAGGTAAGTAGTTAACTAATAAGGCTAATTAATTTTGTCAATCCTCTAATCCTAAAGAAATAAGTAAGGCTGATTTAACGTTAACCTTACGCAGGTCCTTTTTCTACCTCCTGGTTACCTAAAGGAACCGTCACGGCACACAAAGACTGCAGAGACGAGGCTACAACAATAGGTCTATTGAAGTGTAACGATACTAAGGCGAGGAGAGGAAAGATTCCAGAGGTTAGGCCTCTGGAAGATCTAGTGGTTTGTGGGCTGCGCGGGGTTGCCGCACAGACCACTTGCAAGTGGGTCCGGGGTTCAGGGTTGGTCCCTGGGCATGGATCCACCAGTGCAGGTCACGTGGTGCGCCGCGCCGTAACAGGAACTTAAGATTATTCAAGTCGATAACACATCCTCTTACCCCCTCTATATATCTTTATCTAGGTAGCATCCGTACATATTAGTAAGTCCGCAGCCAGGCAATCTTATTCTACACTGCTAGGTATCCTTATAGTGCTTATAAGTTTGCATGGTAGTAACTTCTGTGACAGAGGTTTTCCTCCTTTAGCAATCCCGAACTGTAGTGTTAAACTGTAATAATACTATACCGTAACACCTAATTATCATTGCGCTTAGTGAAAAAAGTGTCTACAATGATAAGTTGTTTAGAAAATGGACAACTCGACCTAGGTGCAACTAGGCTCTAGAATTACCCATGGGTGGAAAAACCCACGGGCTGCCCTGGGAGGTATTGTGGGTGTAAAACTTTAGAAATTGGTGCAAATTGCTGCTACAAGCTGGGGCTATTCCCGTACCAAAAACGAAAATCTGAATCTCAGAGCTGCAAAAAACGCACGGACCAAAACCCACCCATGGGTACCCACGGATGGGTAATTTCAGAGCCTAGGTGCAACCGTTTTAGAGATCCTGGAAAAGGTAGAGAGCAACACTTTGGAATCTGGATATAATATATATGATTTATCGACGTGTTAAAATTGCAGGTTTTTTCTTCTCCTTTAGTTGGAGTGAACGAAAGCGCGGTAGTGGTGGTAGAGGTCCTAAAGCTGGGTCCTCGTAACTCTACCGCCATTTTAGACTCGTGGTAACTGTAGCCGAGGCAGCCCAGAACTATGACCCCCTCGCTCAGTCTGGCTCAGTCTGGCTCAGGCCAAGGCGGCAACCGCTCAGTTCCGAAGAAGGAAAGGGAAACTCATGGTGTCGAATTTAGGGTCGTGAACTGCTTGTTTCAGTGCTGACATTGTGGTGTAGACGGCATGGCGACTAGTACAGGGCAGAGGATGGAAGGAATGACCTGCGCGAGGATTGAATTTCGCTTGTTTCCTGGTGGTGACTTTTCAGTGGACCAAGGTTGTTATGGGTGGGTGTGGAGGGTGATTGAGGATTTGGAGCTGCTACATCGGAGCTGAGTATCGAGGAGGGCATGATTTGCGTTAGCTGCTATTTGGGTCCATCACATTATATGGCAATTCCCATGTCTTGAAATGATACGCATGATTTCAACGGAGTCATTTCTGCGAGGGCATCTGCATATTCCAACCACCGCCCCATCCACCCCTTCTCAGAAGGGCCTCGAAGAAACAAGACGACAAGAGCCAACCCCATCGATGCAATAGTGGTGCTACCAATGAAGGTGCTAATGATGAGAGAGTAGTCCAGAAGGCGAGGAAGACGGCGCTGACGGAGAAGGACTAGATGCAGACTTGAAGAAGCAAAGGTTCTGTGAATGTTATGTAGATGGGACTCCAGAGCATATGGAAATATGACTGGCTTTCTGGTGCCCTGGACGGGTATCCGGCATGTATGCGAAGAGGGGGATGAGTAGCAGATATTGGAGGCCGAGAGCTACCCAGTATATGAGCCTGCAGGTGGCGTAGTTGGAGGTAATTCCGGAGCATAATCGGCCGAGGAGCGATCCGAGGAGAATGCCCGAAACGCCAATCTGGACGGCACTTGCGCGTCGATTGGGAGGGACCTGTCCACCAATGATTGGCAGCGTCAGCTGGGGCGTGACAGTGGCGAATCCGCATATCATGTTGAGTGCCTGGAACACAGGAAAGGACTGGGTGATGCAGAGACCAATCCACTGCGCGGATATGGTCAGCTCGAGTTACAAGAGGACGTGATCGACAAAGGCTAGGGTGTGTAGACCGGACAGAAGCTGACTTATGGCTGTGGCCGTGACACCAACGAGTACCAGGATCAATGGTCGAGGTCGAAGCCAGTCACCCAGGGGACATAGGAAAAAGAGCCCTCCGGCATAGCCGGATTGCATCAGCGTTGCGACAGACGACGCTGTCTGGAAATTGACATTGAAGTCCTCGGCTATCCTGTTCAAGACCGGTTAGTTATAGTACAGGTTTGCAACTGTAAACAGCGCCGCCCAAGTTCGTGAATCAATCTCGCAGATTCTTAGGGTGGGTATGTCTGGATAATGAATGCCTACGGCTGAAAAGAGGAAGTTGAGCCATAACGTGAATTTGGGCGGATTTTCTGGGTCGTAACGGCAATTTTTCGGGGTAGACAGAATCGAAACGAGGCATGTTAGCAGCGCCGCGATTAGCATGACCGCCGAATAAGCCTAGTTGGTTGGTGTCGAATTGGTGATGCGGCGGCTTCAAGAAACTTGGTGAAATCCACAGAAGTTGGGTGATGCCAAGTATTGGGATTTTCGGCCAGGGCGAGCGACTCCGATGGCAGGAGCGAATGTGATGGTAGCACTTGTTTACCATCTATTTCAATGAGGCGCAATTCCACCAAACGGGATTTGAGCGCATTGGTCATATGCGGTCTTGTGCTCCCACAAATCACAGGGTGGTAGGCATCCAGTGTGAGGCAACTAGCTGTCCTCAGAAGGTCGTCGACCTTAGCCAGCGGATGCTTCAGGAGCAGGCTGCCCCCTTCAACTAAAGGGCGGGCCCCAGCAGACCACGCCTGCTCCTGCGTCCTCACCTATACGACAGCAAGCGCGTCAGAACAAGCCTTTGTCACGATAGCGAGCTAAGCAAACAAGTATTGAAGCCTTGTGGGGGCTCCCCTGACCGCACAACTCGCCAAGATGCTCAACCTCGTCTCCGACGCCATCACGCGGGGGATGGGGACAACGCGGAGCTGTACCGACAGAAACCTCTGCCCACTGGGGAGTCACGCTGGTGCCGGAGACGACGAGCTTTCCTGCGAGCTCGAGGTGGTGCACCTGAAAGAGCAGGAAAATAGCTACACGGTGCTGTTATATGTCTGGGGCAACCCTCGAAAAACCACTAGCTGCATTTGTGGTGGTCGCAGCGCGCGCATCACCGTCAACCTTGCCGAAGCTTTGCGCGCCCTCCGCGACCCCAAAACTGCGCTGCGTCTCTGGGCCGACGCCATCTGCATCAACCAAGCCGAGGAGGTCGCCGAAATCACCGGCCCACTCAACGTCATTCGCCTGACTGACATCTTCCGTGATGTTCACCTGAGCTACCAGAACGAGTAGACATGGCGGACGAGCTTGCCGCTCCTCCGCGCCGAGGTAGAATGCAAGAGCCGGAGACAGGTCTTCGTTGATATCCTCCTTGCCGCCAGCGGCATGCTAGCCACCGACAAGCGCGACCATGTTTTCGCCTTCCTGAGCAGCTCGCTCGCCCAACACCCTCATGGGAAACCTTTTGCCGAGCCGGATTACACTAAGGATCTCCGCGACATTTACTTTGAGGCAGCCTCATCCATCCTACGCCATCCTAGAGAAGCGCCCTACTTCCTCTCGCGCGTCAAAGCATCGGTCGCCCGAGAGTCTGGAAGACACAAAGCGCCCGCCGTGGCTACCGTGGTGGGACGGATCCATTGACTTCACCATCTCTCAACCAAAGTTCTGGTACCGTGCTGGTGGTAAAGCCGTGTTTTGTCCTGATATCCGCCCTGACCGGACCCTCGTGGCGCGTGGCGTTGTATTTGACCGTATAGTCTTCGTTTCCCGCGCTATCCAGCGGCGAAATGTGACCAAGAACACGGCTGACTGGGAGGCCGAGTACCGTATCGCACGCAAACCTTTGATCGATGTGTTGTAGGAGGAGACCCTCGCGGCCGCGAAACCAGCCGATGTCAGACGGTTTGAGCAAGACTTTGCCTGGAAGATCGCGCGCTCGTACCCGGCTGCTCCAGGCAAGATTGGCGTTGAGCAGTAAATGGCTGAATTCGATGCGTATCGTCAGCTGGTCCGTCGTGCTGCTGGGTGCCAGGGCGAAGGCGACAGAAATGACGGCGTAGAGTATGCCCCTGGCTGTCTGGCCTTCTCGTGGAACTTGCTGCACCATTTGAGTTACTGCCATGACTTGCGGTTCGCGGTGCTTGAATCTGGAAGGCTAGGGCTGGTTCCACTGGTAGCGAGGCCGGACGACCGATATTGTGTGCCTCCCGGTGTCCCTGTCCCAATGATTTTGATGGAAGGAGGGAGTCGAAGGGACGACAAATCGGTTTATCGGAGAATCGTACATTCATGGATTCATGGGTGGGGAGATCATGGCGGATGTTGAGAATGGCGAGATAGAGGATGGGATGGTGGTTCTGGTGTGAGCGATGGGGATCCTGTCATATTGCGAAAGTCCAACGTATTGGTCATGTCGTGCGTCCGGTTGGGTGTTCAGGCCGAGCGAAGTGCGGGGGCGCTAGCTCACGGGATTTCGCAGTCAGCTGAGGCAAAGAGGCACAAAGTCTCGTCTGACGTTTGAAACATGCGTGGTGTGTGGGGGGAAACACAGTATGAAATACCAGTCTTTTTGTTGGTGCTTTGTCTTCAAACGCACCTAAACTTGCTGGCTCCTTGCACGCTCTCTCAGCGCTGCATTTTCGATACCGCGATTCCCCTCCCAGCTCCACCACTCAACACAAGCGGAAATGGACTACGGCGGTGCTAGCAATCTTGGGTTCGGGGCGGGAAATACCAATGTCAATCCCGCCGTCATGAAGGGCAGGTCATATTCCTTCCTGCCTTGGCCGCCACTTATACGTTGAAGGGCTAACAGTCTCGCTATCCACCGCCTACAGAGCTTCCCGAGGGATGTAAAGTCATCTCCACCAATAGCCATGGCACGAGCTTCTGGGCGAAGACGGGGGAGAATCAATATTCTGCTGAGCGATGGCACGCCGCAATCCTTCTTCATCAAGGTTGTTTCCAAGAAAACGGGCAAGAACATGGTCCACGGCGAGTTCGAGTCGATGCGCGCGATACACAGTGTCCTGCCCGAATTTGTACCGAGACCCGTTGCCTGGAGTTCCTTCGATACGATCCAAGACACGCATTTCTTCCTCTTCGCGTTTCGAGATATGACAAACGAGATGCCCGACCCCTACACCTTTGCCTCGCTCCTCTCAGCGCTGCACCAGAAAAGCATCTCACCGACTGGCAAGTTCGGCTTCCACACGACGACATACGCCGGTCAGCTGCCGCAGCACGTGGAGTGGGACGCCAGCTGGGAGACATTTTTCGCCAAGAGTATGCGGAAGGTGCTAGATCTTGAGAACGAACGGAAGGGCCCAAGCGAGGAGCTCGATCTGCTGTCACGCGATCTTTTCGACAAAGTCATCCCGAGGCTGCTAAGACCGTTGGAGAGCGATAGTAGGAGCGTTAAACCATCGCTTGTGCATGGGGACCTTTGGTACGCGAATTCGGGAATTGATGTCAGCAATGGTCAGACTTTGGTCTTTGATGCTTGTTGCTTTTTTGCACACAATGAATGTGAGCCCCTGCCTCCGGGATTTTGTGTGGTGAGCCTTGACCGGGTTGCTGACACAATTACTGAATATAAAGATGAGTTTGGCTAATGGATGCCGGCTTGCAACAAGTTCGGAGCTGAATATATCGCTGCGTATAACTCTCTTGTCCCGATCTCGCCTCCGGTAGAAGAATTCCAGGGCCGGCTCGATCTCTACAGACTGTAAGATTAGAGAAACGGTAGCCTTATTACGTTGCTGCTTGTAGACTAATATCGGGCAGGGGATTCGACACGCATGTTTTAGCCCTATTCACTGACAGCGAAACCCTTCGAACACAGTGAGACCCCGCTTCGCTTTTCGCCGATACCAACAGGCCCATAGATATTTTTGTCGCTGAAATTTGCAGGGTTCTTGATGTTATGAGAGGTCTCGTTTAGAGATATGGGCGAGGCGGATAGCTCCAAGTAGGTAAACTTTGGCAGTGACCACAACATACCGGACCACATGTTCATATGGTCGGTAGATATTCTGCGATCTATGCTGGTATCATCTCTAGGTGGTACGAAGAAAAAGGAATGCGAACTGCAGACACCAGCACTTCATTGGTGTCTTTGCCTTCGCTATGGAAGAGGTTGCTTACTTTGAAAATAGCCATTCCTCAATCGCAGATGACAGAAAGGAGGCAACGCCCGGACCCGGCACCCGCTTTGCATATTCAAGTTTGAAAGGGTTGATTTGTCTTCCTCGCGTCCCACATCACACGCATACCGTGATCTTGATTTCTTTTCCCTAACATGCATCTTCGCACGTGTACTAGGCCCACCTCCGGCTCCTCTGTGACATCCAGCAATACTCGCAACTCATCAGCCCGACTGCGAACAACCAGGCGGTATTGCATAAATACCAATCCTCTCTGCCTATGACGACACGTTCAGCCTCCCAACACACCTCAGCCCCGCACCGAAACACAACTGGCCTGTGTGCCTGAGCCGCGAAGATCCCCTCCCCTTTCCTTTCCCTCCTCCTCCGCACCAGCTTCCCAACAGCCGGCACTGGCCGCGCCCAAGTTCGATCAGTCAGACCACCAACAGACCAGACGAGATCGCCAACCCTACCTTACCTACCTACCCGTAGACACCGAGGTGTACCTCGCGGTACATGTACCCACAAATGACGGTGTGTGTTCCTGAATTAATACCTGGTAATATATGGGGCCGATCGACCATGTCGAGGGGCCATTGGGTACGGGGCGGAATATGGGCCCATTGTTACCGGCAGGCCGGGTGGCCAGCACACATTACCTAAGACAACCGAGATCTGCAAAGCAGATCTTTATTACCGTTGACACATCTCTTGGGACCTAGAAAGGTGTTCAAGTGAGCTGGGGATAACTCCCTCCCCTGAACCCTTTCGCAACCCTAACCCGATTCTGACGACAACTCCATTGATCCATCGCGGGATTCAGACCGACCCGTCTTGCGGAAAGTTCAGGAAGCTATTGAAGATTGCGACATGGGAACTCTCCGCTCCGGTAACATCGTTCCTGCAAGCGTGGATGCGCGGCGGGCCGGCAGCGGAACTGCTCGCGTGTCCTCGCAATTGGCCAATCAATAGCGTCTGCAGCTGACTTGGGGCGTATGTACATGGAGGTACATGGACTAATAAGCACTGGACACCGTTGTGTTTTGGGGAGAGAGCACAATGTGCTCTCTCCACCTGTGCTCTCTCCAATACCGCAGTTGCCCTCGGTCAATCAATCGGCTTGTTTCAACCGAGTAACACCCCGGAATGCGCCTGAACGCCACCGTGACAAAAGATTTTGGCAATCAGCACCGCAGTGCAACGTGTTTTACAGGGCTGTTGAAACTTAGGCCGCAAGGCAAATTCGATGATGGTGGGGGACAGGAGGGTCTGGGATGATGGCGATACCGCCGACTCGGATTCGATGACCATCAAATTACTAACTGCGTCAGAAATTAGTGAGTGGGTGACGGGGGTCAACAAGTAAAATTTACTAAAGACTTTCCAGTGTCAATTCCAATAACTCACTCACTTTTGTGGGTCCATTGGACTCCTTCTCAGCAACTGTAGGTAAAGTGGACGCGTCCATTGTGGTTGACACCTTGGATCGTATTTTTGGAGCAGTCACAATTGGTCGCTTGAAACTCTGGTTCACTGCCGAAGCGGTGTAACTCCGATTTATTCCGAGCCTTATCAGCTCCTCCGCTGACCGCTCGCTACCTCGAGGACTGTGTGCTCGGCTAGGTATGTATGCGCAAGTTTAACAGGGTGATCAAACTTGACCAACAAGGTAAAATGCGATATCGGTATTGTGATAAAACGCCATCCGAAATCGGCCCGTTTTCGATAGCTGATAGCCCAAGCGTATCTCTCATTATCGTTCACTCTTCGGGAGGGTAGTTGAAAACCAATGCGCGAACCTCGATGCTTTTTCGGGGCTTGGACTCTGGCGTCGACAGGGGATGACGAAACGAGGCGTGAGGGCATGCTGTTTTGCTCTGAGTCTCAATTTCGCATGTCACATTTGAGCGGACAACTCACCATTTGCATCCACAGTTGGGTCCGAGTCAAACATCTTCAAGAGCAGCACCTCTTCGGGCTTCTGTTGCCCGAGATAATGCCACTCTTGCCCAGGGCTATAGTGCATATACATGTTGGCGCCCTTGAACTTTCTTCGGACGTGGTCGCATTCAACCAGATCCTCGTCCCGTACCGAACGTGGGTTGCAGAAGGCCAGCGGGTAATCCTCCACAGGGTTCTCGATCGGCCGCCAAACGCTGTATGTCTGTTAGCTGTAGAAACTTGAATACGCGGCTCAGAACGGAACGTACTTGACGACTCGGACTCTGCCTTGAAGCAAATATGCAGCATCCTCAGGGAGGTGCAGCTGAATCCGATGCAGTACAGCGCGGGGGCTTTGGTCTGTCCTCTTATGAGACATCTGCATCCATGGAGACCTGCCATTACATACCGATGTGGACGTTCGGTGAAGGCCGAAGCCATGTTGACAGGTCATTCATATCCAGCAGGACTTCTTCCTTGGGGATGGCTGCATTGCGCAACTGGACATATCGTCAGCCGTTGCTCCACCACACCACGGTGAGCCGGTGTGACTCATACCCTGTAATCGAATATAAACACTTCGTCGTAGCCGCCCTCGACGGTCGTCAGAATCTCCTTCACCTCATCAAAGTACCGGGACTCGACCGTGTCTCGGTTGTGGAAATCCGCCAGCGTCAGCGCGGTCGGGTGCATTCCAACCTCGAAGCCATGCGAATCTAGGGAGAAGTCGTCAAGGTTCTCGCGGATGTCGACAAACGTCTGCTTCTTTGTCTCGAACTCCAGATTGGAGCTCCGAGGGTCGGGGGCGTTCTCGTCGACAGGGATGAACAGCTGGAATGGCTTTTCCGTCTGATAAATCTCTAATCTCTTGAGATAACTGATCTCGCCGGTCACGGTGCCGCAAGCCATGTTTGCTTATCCCTGCGAGGAATCCGGTTGGTTTTCCTCAAGGTTTGTTGAGCAAGCGCGCTGAGCGACGAAGCGTAGCTCATTATTTATTAGCGAACGGTACGACCAAACGACCGACTCGGCCGAGTCACTTGAGGCCGCCAACCTCGGAGATATCCGCCGGTGAATCGGACGACGATGGCATGACCTGAAGGGCGTGGCAAGAAAGAGCACCAGTGACGCGCGATTTGCGATATTTGTTGGAAGCGGTCACGCTGGCTTGGTGGTTAGGGGTTTCCAGGTTGTTTGGATGATGAGTCGCCCCTCCCTCAGTCAGGGGCCGCCATTCAATGCGGGGTAGGCTGCGCCGCCTAGCCGCACGATAAAGAGCCGGATCTCTGCCAAGATGTACCCCAAAGTATTCTTTCTGTAAGCCATTAATCCATGGTTGGCACCCTCCACACCTCCCACCCAGCGCTTCTTTAAGAACACCATGCCTCCACTAAGTCGAGCACCGCAATCAAGCGCCCTCACTCAGCTAATAACCCATGTCAGCGACAACATCCACACAAATTCAGCCATGGGACAGCACGGTCAAGAGCGCGCCCAGCGCCCCTTCCAGAGCAGCGGCGTCGCTCCCGGCGGCACCAAGGTGACGCTGTCGTCGCCCAAAAAGACCAGCTCCACGCTTCCCACCTGGGCCCAGGCCGCGCTTGTTGAGGACGCCCGCAAGCAGCCCTGGAAGGAGAAGTTTGGCAATGAGCTCGACGATCCCAACTTCTCCAAGGAGAAGGATACCGTCCTGTTTTACAGCAAAAAAGTCAACGTTTGCTTCGGCGAAGGATCGATGGCTGCTTGATTCCGTTTTCTCGTATGTATTATTCCAGCGGGTCCCTCGCACCGTCCACGATGTCATGGTCTGAGGCTCATTCGCACTCTGGATAGTGCCCCCAGATGGCTCGCCATGAATCGGTCGGTGGATTACGAGGACACGATTGACGATTTGACGACCCCACACATTAATACCAATCAATACGTTATTGGCCAGCTCGTGGGGTGGCTGGCGGTGCGTCCTCCAAGAGCACCACAAAACTGCATCGCATTGAAAGGAGGGTTCCATTCACCGTTCATAGATATCTCATTAGCTACCCAATAGACCGCGACAGCAAAATCATCCAAAGCGAGAAGAGGTCTCTGCATTCCATTGGCTCCCCAAAACTGCCCTCACCCCCTCCCTATATCATAAACAATCCTATCCTTTCCTCACTTCGGGTTGCTTCTTCAATCGGCGCATGTGCTCCAATAGACGGCGACCAGTGTACCGACCCTGAAATGTGCCCTGCATGTCATCAAAGATCATCATCACGTCTCCCAACTCACGGAGGGAGTCCGGTGCATAATGCTCAAACTCATTGAAGATCTTCATCGCCTCCTCCTTGAGTTCCCGCACCTTCTCTGGCTCTCCGCCCTGTGCTTCATAAAGCAAGGCCAGATGATAGTTGGCTCTGCCAAACGCCTCGGGAGGGATGCGGTAACTTCGAGCTGCGTCAATGCATTGCTCGATATGTTCACTGTCACGCAGAGTTAGCTTTCAAGCCCTCGTAATGTTGGATCAAGTATGTCACTTACATCGCGCTGGGCAAGTCTCCCCGATCGTGAAAGGCCGCTCCCACGGCGTACATACTCAATATCGTATTCTCGTTGTGCTTTCCTTGAAGCTTCAGCCGCTCTTTCAACACCTCCAGATGTTTGTCCAGTGCCGCTTGGGTGTCGCCTGACTGTAGGAGGATATTTGCAAGCCAGAACAGCCGCCGGTAATACTGCGTTCCCCGTCCCGCAAACTGCTCGGTGTACTCGAGACAGCGGTTGATATGTTCAACTGCTTCATCGATTCTCCCTTCCCATAGGAGGACGGCACTATAGTTTCCGTAGAACTTCGAGTTCTCAAAAGGATTTTCGGGTTCAGGCCCCCATGTTTGGTAACGCTCGTGGCATTCCTTCAAGATCTCACCCGCCTTGCCAAATCTGTACGCATTCATGAGGGACAGGGCGTAGTCATTGGCAGCATTCTGGACCAGGATGTCGTTATCCAGCGTATCGTTCTTGGCGTAAATGTTCTTCCGAATCTGTAGGGCAGCTTTGAGACGCTGGGTTCCCCGGGCACGCTCTGCGTATCCCATATTTAGAAGCAACAGCCCGGTCATGCAATGGATGTCTGCCCGAAGTTTGGCGTCAGCATCGTACTGGATCTTGTTGAGGATGTTGTCTGCAGCGTCCAGAAACGATAGGCCGTCGTAGGAGGTGCTCTGGCGAGCCCATACAAAGAATCCGGCATCGTAGAATAGCTGGGCAAGGTCGTGAGGCTTCGTCTCCCTCATGGCGGCAGAGTTGTGATCATTGTAATGTTCCTCAAAAACTTTGTGGAAACTGTAGACGTGCGGCATGTACCTGTTGCAGACTTCCATGCTATCCAGAACCGGAACCTGGGTTGGGCTGGCGTAGGGGAATTTCTTCCGGATGAGACAGAATGCTTTTCTAAAAGCGTCGGCATAACTATAGTCATCCATGTCGAATTGAATCTTCTGCTGGAGGACTCTGTGAATACTATAAGCCTCGCCATCGTCGGTCATCTTGACTGTAATGAGTCTCTGGCGGGCGAGCTGCTCGATCATTCTCTTGTACCTGAAAAGGTTTGTTAGCTTAAAATCCAGAGGCGGGCTTTCGTACCCTTACTGTATTTTCTCGTTGACCTGTAGGAAGTCAAGATACTCCTCTTCGTGGTCTCCAACCAACAGAGTCTTTTGAATTGCCTCGGGATCAAGGAACGATAAGACGTCGAGAAGCTTCCTGCAATTCGCCCGAACCTCTCTGATTCCAATGTCCCAGAGTGAGTCGATCGTGCCATCAATGCCTGCCTCCAATGCTGCGTCGAGACGTTTCTTGGTCTTTTTGCTTGTGGCCCTCTCTTCCCACATTTCAAGGAACTCGGCCAGAGTACACCGGGAGACCTTGATATAGCCAACAACCATGCTGACCGCCAATGGCAAACGATCAACAACCTCCACAACCTTCTCCGCTAAGTGGTATTCGTCGTGCTCCCGAAGATTGTCCCGGTGCAGTTTCGGCGAGATGGATGTAAGGAGGAACTCGCGGCTGTGATTCAATCCCCACGGCTCCAAGCTGACACCAATTTGATGTTGATAGGCAGAAACACCGGAGAGATGAGGGCCTGAGCGACTTGTAATGAGAATGGAACCTTTGCTGTTAGGTAGGTTGCGCGGAATGTATCGAGAAATGTCAAGCCACGCGTTGACGTTGTCAAACACCACCAGCCACCGGCTATCCAGTTTTGACAAGCATCTCTTGACTGCGAATGTAAGACTGTTCTCATCAGTCGTGGAATTCTCGCCTACGTCCAGAACATCTGCGATCATGTTGTATCTTTGTTGACAAGTTCCGGGGGTTTCCGATTCGACCCAGAATATGTACGAGTACTCGGAGCCATATCGGTGCAGATATTCGATGGCGGTTGCTGTCTTTCCTATACCTCCACGGCCAGTGATGGTGCAAATTTGGCCTGTCGCGGACAGGTAATCGTGTATCTTCCGGAGATCGTACGCTCTTCCAACAAAGCCTTCGTCCCGTTCAGGAATCTTGGAGCGCGCGGGTCGATTGGGCATCTTGTTGAGAAACGCGTGAACTTTCTCGCTCAGCGGAATGTTGTTCCCTGTTTTGATTTCCTTCTCGGGATCATCAATGCCCGTAGCATCGCTAGTCTCCGTCACACGGCTAATCGCAATGTTACCGGTGGGCCGTTGAGGGGATGTTGCTCGAATAGTCCTGGTTTCAGTCGATGGCGCTACGTCGCTTGGTTCCTGAAGCGCCTCTTGCTCGTCAATGAATTCGCGGACCAAGCTTTCAGAATTTCCGTCGTCCAAGATTTCATTGTTCGGAACAGCCCCCAGGGCGTAGCGCTCCAAGTGGCGCCCAACATGATCTTCCAACTCCCACATACTACTGCAGCTAATGCCGCAAAGAGTACATTGGGTGCTCGACTCATCTTGTGAGTATCTCCTACAGCTCTCAAGTAAGTATGGCAGGTTCTCTGAGGCGGAGATCCGGTGAGACAGGTGATCCACAAAGTCCTTCTCAGCTTTGAACGTCTTTCGGCATACGCCACAAGACCACAAAGTTCGAGAGCGGTGGAAGTCTAACTCATGTTGAAACCACTCCTTCCTGGTCCCGAAAGCCCTGTCTCCACGATGACAATTGTCAAACGTGCACACATACGGCTTCAAATCGAGATAGACATGGCCAATCCACTCGTCCAGGGTCATTCCGCGCACAGCTACCGTGAGAGGCACCTCCGAATGGCAAATAGGACAATCAAAGCGCTCTGCTGCTTCATTGTCTGCCGCAGGGGCGGCCGAAGCCGTGTGTTGGGAGCCAGAAGCCGTGTGTTGGGAGCCAGATGCCTGCTGCGAATTTGTCACAGATGTCTCCGAGACTTGGTCCCCATATGGATTCGACAGCACGCTCTCCACATAAGATTGACTTGTGGACACACCGGCGTCCGAATCCGCAAAATTCGACCGCTTCGCGTCGGTGCGTCTTCGGAGTTGTCTCGGCCAGTTTTGCGGTATCGTTCGGCTCCTCCCCACACGTCCAGACCCGACACGGCCTTCTGATCTGTTTGATTTCTCCCGCAACCGCAGCAGGTTGTTCCTCCTTCGCCGGTGGTTCCGTCCCAGTCGACGAAGAAGGGTTGTGGATACCTTGGGAAACGATTGCTGGGCTGTTTCTATCGCTCGGAAGTACCATTCCGCCGAATAACTATCCCAGCTATGAGATGCCAGGTCCTCTTCATCTTCTTCCAACGGGTCGCGCAGAGCCGGGAGTAACTTCACCAAGCAAGCAACGATTTCGAGCGCCTCATCAAGGTACATGCCGGGACCGGAGTCGACATCCTCATCTTCTAGCAGTGCAACAATTGGCTTCCCTTTCTTGAAATCAAACGCTTCGTCCCCCTCGAGAAGTTGGGGCCTGGATGTTGCGACAGCTGTACTTCTTCAGCAACGCGACGGGCCAACACCGGGATTCAACCAGACATACCTTTTTCAAGGGTCGAATGCAAGTCCGCCAGGAGGAGATGCGTCTGCCGCATCAAAGTAGGGGAGCATGCCAATGCATAGTCGAGAACGCGGGAGGACGCGCCGCTGTCGTCGCCCCAGAACCCAAGCCTGTCGTTGCAGTACTGGGCTAAATTTCGAAGCTCGTCCGAACCCTGGCGGTTTGCCTGGAGAGCGTCTGCGAGTCGAACCGAGGCCTGAGAGCAATCCTCAAACTGGGCTGCGATAGGGGCTTTGGCTCTGAGGCCGCGGCTCTCCTGGATCCGCTGAGCCTTTGTGCTGGCCACGGACGGCATGGTCGGCGAAGATGGGGATTACGCTGACGCTGACGATGGCGGTGGAGGGGTTCCAGGAGCCAGGAGACAGGAGGCACAAGACGGGCGGGCGTGCGGGCGGGCGCCGGAGCAAATGCTTGAGAAGGCTCTGGCTGGAGGGACTGGGAGTTTGCGAGAATCGAAGCGGGGTAGGCAGTTGTCGGACTCGTCCGCTGGCGACCCAGAATTGGTGGTTTGCACGCCCTGCCCCCCACTTCATATGCATCGGCCACAGAAAAACGAGGCGACAGAATGCATCATTTGTGCACTTTTGGGGAGAGAAGAGGGTGGTGTCCATGGCCGAAAGGGTGGGATGGATGGTCCGGGACGCGTCTCGTTGGTCTGCTTTGGCACACCGACCTGCGCGGGGATGCTCACCACGAATAAGGCAGACACGCGGCAGGCACGATGAGGGGAGGGGTTCTGCATCAGCCATTCCTGGCCTATTATTTGGCCAGGCGTGCCCATCCTCCTCCCAAGCGGCTGTGTTCTGCGCCAATGCAACCGGTTGACTCCGCATCACCCTTATTTTATCGACTCGAGGCCGTCCCACCCCTCACAATCCCCCCCTCCACCCAGGTATACCGAGCCTTCCCTTGCGACTTCGCAGCATCTGAGGCTTCTGCGGCGAGCCCAGAACCACGTCGCCCTCATCACGCCAGCCAAAATGTCCGAGTTCAGAATTTTGGATGTGGTTCTCCGCCTTTTTCCCGATGTGACGGCGGCCGTGGAGGAGTACAATCAGATCCGCTCCGACCGTGAATCCAGGAGCATCGCGAGGTCTCTCGCCAACGAGGAGGCTCTGTATACACAGTTTGCGCGAAAGATCTGGCTCTTGTCGCAATCGTCAAGCCAGTCCGGCAGGAATCTGGATCAAAGGAGTCTTGACAGGCTCGGAGCTGGGACCACCGACTTCATTCTGAATGGTCTCAGGGAGATGGAGGAACTGCTTCGGAACCTGAAGGCAGATCTTCATAATTTCTCCGTCAGCACGGTTAGTCCCTCTTTTCCGGCCATTCCTCCATCTCCCCGCGCGCAAATGACTAATCGTGGTGCAGGAGGTTCTGGACAAGCTGAGACCAAGGGGAAACAGTCCCCAGGTGACCCGGAAAAACGCTCGAAAGACTCCTTTCATGAGAAGATTGGATGAGCTTTCAAAGCTGAACTCCAGCCTAGTGGCGCGCGTTCTGGACTCGCAAATGCCGTTGCCCTTTCCAGACGAGACACATCCTCTCTTAACATCCCATTCGTTCTTCCATCAAGATCGAGATAAGCCCGTCAAAATGTTTTCAGTCATCCACGCGGCACGCGGTCCCGGCGGTCAAGAAGCTGACGCAGCTGTTATGCGCTGTCGATGTCAAACGTGCAACCCTCGGTTCGGGAAGCCTGAGTTAAGGGGTGATGAATGGGATTTCGAGGTCTTTCTCCTCCTGGAACCAAAGGACAACGGCTTCAGCGGTCGAGCTCTGACATCAATCTCCAACGACAAGAGGTCAGTGACGTGACGTGCGGCTTTTCTTTCTGCTTAATGGGGCTGACGCAGGCAGCAGTGATCAATCGGATGGCCCGGCCGTGCAAACCCCTTCGGTCTCTCGGCAAGGGATAGCGCACGCATCGCCAGGGGATAAAACAACCATGTTCGTTCCGTTCTCGTTGGGTGACCTGAACGGCCAAAGCGACAAGCTCCTCCAGCCAGAAAACACCAACAGGGTCTTTGTGTCCCTTGGAGATCTCATGGGTCGCCATAACGTGCTCGACCATCGTAAGCGGATGGAGTTGGCGTTTCGACTCAGCTCTGCTGTCTTGCAGCTGTCGTCCACGCCCTGGGCTGACGGATTATGGACCTTGGACGATTGGTTCGTCGCAGCTGATAGCGAACGAGAAGATGAGGCGCTGAGTCTCTTTGTTCGCCGAAAGCTCCACTCGCCCCAAGACTCGACGAAGACTTCCTTGAAAGACCCAGCCTGGCAAATTATCGCGCGGGAACCGGTGTTGGCCAGGCTTGGGATTCATCTTACCGAGCTTGCGCTTGGTCGAAGCATATTGGAAATAAGGCGTGAGGAACCTAGCCTGCTCCGTGACGATGACTCAAAGATTTTCAACCCCGAGCTACTGAGCCTGCTTACTGTAAGGAGGCTACTCACTTTGAGAGTCATCACCCAGCGGGTCAGCGCGAATTTCCAAGACGTTGTAAGCGCATGTATCAACCAACAGTATCGCGACCGACGACAAGCGGGAATCAAGGAGCTTGACACTCGTGATCCTGCCTTTCCAGAGCGTGCCAGCACTGCTATTCTCGCACCACTGTACCAGGAAGTGCGCAAATGTCTTGGGTATGTGAATATAGGCTGCTCATGGAGATCATGATCACTAACGTGGCCCAGCTACAACGTCAGAGTGCGAACGAGAGGATCCACACGTACTGACGGGCGTGTCTCGTTTAATCAGAAAGACCAGAATATATGGGACACGGAGAAACAGGCACGGAAGTTGACCCTATCCCCGGCAGATAAGCAGCATGGGCAAGGCGGCGGGCTCCCTGTTTCACAGCCTCCACCTAACCATCAACCGGTCAGCAATGGGCGCGGAGAGGACATGGATGTGGATCATACCGGCCCAGAAGACACTTGTATGGAGCCGGCAGCACCGCCACTTCCCGACAATAGGGCCCAACGATCAGAGATGTCCGAGTGTGGACATTCATCTGTGCTGGTGCCTGTACCATCTGAAGAGAGCGCGAAGTTGTCGAGAAATACTCCGCTGTCAGAAAGCACAGAAGGGCAGCTTATCGACGACGTGTCACAATCCACAGAAGCCGAAAGATACATCAAGCCCCCACTTGTCGATTCGGATGATGCATCAGACTACTCCTACGGAACGTATACGGAATCGACGTATTCTGCGTTCGCCTGGCTCCAACAACCACCCAAGCTTCCCTCCAATCACCCGTTTCTTCGATTCAGGGAAGTCGCTCTCCAGTTTGTTTTGGGTCGTTTCCATGTATGGACGGGGGCTGGTAACGCATCAGGAGCAGTTGGCCAGTTGGTACCGATGACCCAAGGAGAATCGTCTAAGAAGCGAACAAGGAATGGAGCCGGGAAGGGTGTTGATCAGGGATTCGATGAGGAGGACGACGACAACGATGATATGAAGGGCCCACAATCCGCTCGAAAGAAGGCTCGGGGTGAGAATCAAGGCCCTACCTTTGCCTGTCCGTTTCTCAAAAAGGACCCGATTGCGCATCAAGGTTGCTGCATCTTTGTGCTGTCGAGGATACGTGATGTCAAGCAGCATCTAAGGCGGCGTCATCAAATGCCGATCTATTGTCCTCGCTGTGTCCAGATCTTCGACAATGAAGATGATCGGGATAATCATGTCGTTGATATCGACTGTCCGAGACGGCCCGGAAAGCCAGACGGGATCACAGAGCGGCAGAAAAAAGCTCTGTCGGAGAAAGCGCCATCAAGTCAAACGCCGGTGCGTGCAAAACCGGATATTCATTTGCTCTCTTCTTTCCTTGTCTTCGAAACTAAGCATCAGCTAACCCCTGGCTACCACAGGAGACTCAATGGTTTGGTATTTTTAGGATTCTTTTCCCCGATCACGAAACGATGCCGCAATCTCCGTACATGGATATGGACAGCGCGTTCTTCCGCAGCTCTGTCATGTACCAGCAATTCGTGCTTGAACAAGGCCCACAGCTGATAGGCGACTTGTTGACCAGTCGCGGCACGGTCACTTGGAATATTCCCCACGAAAACCGCGACAGGAATGCTTTGCTGCAACAAATCCTCCACGATGGCCTCCGCACTCTCTTCGATCGTTATCTTCACGAAGGCCACGGCGCCTCAACGGATTCGCCGCCTTATCCTGCAAACCGGGAGCGCACACAGGATTCGGATATCAGCCGCAGAGCAGAAAGGGAAACAACTCTCGAGGCTGGGTCAGTCCCGTACTCAGCGATGGACGTCATTTCAGAACACTCACATTCGCTACACTCGTACACATATTCGACTACCACGGAGCGGAGTGATAATGCGTATGTGATGAGTGGCCTGAACGCCATCTTACACGACGTGACAGAGGGAGGATACGCCCATGTGAATGGCGAAGTGGACTTCTCGTGGATAGATCCAGGGCTATGATCGAGGCTACTCTTTGTAAAGATAGCCCTTCTTTGGGCGGCATAGTGACATAATAAGCGTTTTTGAATATGATTTTGGATTTCTTTTCGAGGACCTGGTTGCATCTCGGTTACCTATGAGCCTTTGAAGTTGGAGTGTTGACTGCATTCACTTCTGAGGTTTTAGTTATGATGCACGCTGGGACCTGGGCATTCTCGCAGTCACAAAGCCAGTGATCACCAACCTCACGCGTTACATGTGCGGGGGTTACACCTATTAATGGTCCCCGCCGGACTTTCTAGGTACTCGGATATGATGCTGGAGGGGCATCTGGTACGGAGACTAAGACTAAGACTGAGACTGCCGAGTTGGACGTCACCGGAGAAGCAACGTAACTCAGGGGTGGTCTGCAGTGCTCTTGTCGAAGTGGTTACCTAGAATCCAAGAACGTCCTGCAAATAACTGAAAGTATACCGAGTGCGAGCTCGCATCAGGAAGCCATGCAGGCGGGCCACGGCAACCACCATGGCTAATCTGAAGAAATGTCAAGCTGCGGCGACCGTTTACATCATGCATATGTAGCTACCCGAAGACTCGCGGTCTCATGGACTTTGCACACTGTATGTTACACGGAATTCCTGCGATCATATCTGCGGTGACCAACTCTTCCAAATGCCAATCCCCAAGCACAACCAAGAAACTTTTGCACTTTTAAGCGCTATTGAAAATCCGACTGGAAATTATGAACCAGCGTGTCAGTTAACGGTATAAAGTTATAATTCTGATATATCTAATGAGCCTTGACTTTTGAGGAAGACCGTGGAAACGGGAGACCTCTGAATGTCACCCAACCTCTTGCTGGGACTCCGTGTGGTCTCCGTCTGGGCGCCAAGTTGGTCGGTGTTAGGATTTGTAGGTCCTCGTAATGGCTAATCTAGGCATCAATGAGAGCGCACAGGATGATACATGCGAGGCTATTTGAAATCCTGCACGTGGCCTGCCTTTCTGCTCGGAGCTTCGCTTCTGTGGAATCCGGCAGGCAATCCATGCCAAAGTCCGGTTGGCCATGTATGCGTGGTCGACCCCCAGGACTTTTTGACGTAGGGCCATCTGGCTCAGCATAGCAACGACTTGTTTCGATCAAGTGACCCCCGGATGATGAGGGCCCGCACTCCTGCGAGCTGACTACCTACCTTACCAAGCTAGACAGCAAAAGAGCTTCTTGTCATCGGCCGCCGTTTGCGCTTTGATGACCGGGTATTGCTCACGGTCCGAACATAAGAGAAGGGGAGGCGAGAGCTCGTTGTCGTGCATTCTGACAAGCTCGTTTGCAATACTACCTAGTGCATAAGGTAAATACTAGTACCAGAAAGAAGAACAGTTTCAGAGCAGAACTTGACGTAGACACTAGACATCAATCCTAAAGTCGGCATTAAGCAGGGGACGAGAACCAGGTTCACAGCGACAAGCTATTGTCAAAAAGAAGAAGCGAACTATCATCAATGGGAAACAGCTACACGAGTCTCGAGCGTCAGCGATGTAGAAAACAAAAAGTCTACAAAGCAAAATATGAAGGTCGTGCCCGGAATCGAACCGGGGTTACCGGAATCAATGATCAGAATCCGATGTGATAACCGCTACACTACACAACCATTTATTGGTTGATTGGTTATTCGGGCTTGCTCCTAATTCTCTCCAGGAATAGCGGACCCCGCATACCCCACTTTCTCTCCAACCCCACCACACTTCCAATCATGCCTCATGCCGAGACGCCTTCAGGGGCTCAGGTCGGTGTCACCCAAGTGAGACGATGCCATTGTTTCCTTGAAAGTGATGGCCAATTTTTGCTTCATGTTTGCAAGGTGGAATTTCTAAGGAAAGGTAGCATGCGATTGGAGAAGGCGAGGGGCTCAAGACAATGGTTGTCACGGCGGACCCAAACATATAGTTGTAGCGAAGTATGGCAAGAGTGGAAATAAGCTCGATGTTCCATGTCCTGTACTTGGTGAAGTAGCCTCCCGACTAGATACCCAAGCAGGAGTATAAACTAGCACAACCCATATGTACCCAAAGTACCCAAAGAGAAATTAAAGCCGCGAAACCCCTACGAACCGCTTTGTCACTGGCAGTCAAGTCACTTGCGCAAGTAAGAAGGGTCGTATGCCAGCACAGGACCCTTGACAAATTGGCCCAAGCCGAGCTCATCATCCATCGTCCCCCACTGGTAGCTTGCGCCGACCTCCTGCGATCCCATTGTCGCATATCCCACGCGTTCTGGCTCGCGATCCATAGATACACGAGCAGGAGTGTGCGGCAATGGGGGCATGCCGCTACCGGTAGAACCTACATCTGAATATACCATGGACGCCATGGATGCTGGGCCTGTGGTGTTTCCAAAGATCATTGAGTCAGGATCGATCGATCCGTATTGGGGGTCATAAGGGTTGACGTCGAGGTTGTAGTTGTGGGGCCAGCCGTTGACTTGAAGTTGTGGGCGAAGATGAGTGAATTGGTCAACACCCGCGTTCTGCTCCGTGCTGGAGGATCCATATAGCGTTGATGAAGACGAGTCTTTGGATCTGTCGACTACTGGTGACCATTCTTCATCAGTTAGTCCCTAGTTCATACGAAGCACACAACAGTTGGAAGTATGGGTACTTACGGAGTTCTGGAACCGGCTGCCCCGGGTTGAAGATCTCCCAAATCATCTCGTAATGATGGACGATAGCACCGCCTTTTTTACCTTCTTTAGGTTGGTTGCCAGTGTTCTTGAGAGGTTTCGACCACTTCTTCAACCGCTCGTATTCATCCTTAGTCATGTCGGTAGGTATCGTGGTATTCTCCCCCGCCGAGGACATACCACGCAGGTTGCAGGAGCGTATATGGGTGTCCCTGACTCCATCAAGAGTTTTTTTTGGTTCCAGAGGAAACCCCTTTCCGCAATAAAGGCACCGGCGATACGGAGAGTGGAAACGCTCAAGATGCTCCCTAAAGACACTGATGTTAGCGATTACCAATTGCATGATCGATGTCCGGGGTGCCTTACCTCAGCTTTGATACGCCGTCGAAGGTTTGACCCTCTTTGCAGTTCTTTGTCACACCAAAATAACGGTCAGGATTCCCTGCCCGCATAGGACAAGGAAGTGGATGCGGATGCGCTTCCTTCTGTCGCCCGCCTGAGGCTGAGTTGCTGCTGGTGACCCCAGACGACCTCGTCACTCTGCTCCTGTTCCTGGTAGACCTCTGACTCGGAGCGGAAAGACCGGCAGCCTGGTCATGGGAGACGTGCCTGTTCATTGAACGCCTGCAACAAACTGTCCGGCTGGCGCTTTCTCTTCTTGGTGGGCGCGTCCCGGCCTCTTGAGGGTCTGCGGAAGATCTCTGTGCTCCCTGTATTGGCCAATGATCCACCCTCCGAAAGCTCCAACCTCCTCAGGACGTTGCAAATCCTCTGCGACGTGCGCTCGATGTAATACTCTGCCACGAGTGATTCGCTATCTGACTTCGGGCGGTCCGCGATACTCAAGTGGCGCTCCGTTCGGTCAATGAGCTCCTTGACTGTCGTATCGTTTTCAGGGTCGTCGGCACAAAGTCGGAGAATGTGGTAAGTCCCCGTACCGTGGCGTGTTGAGTCTAGCGTTTGCGTATTATGTTTCGATGGCGAAAGTTGACGCTGTGAATGTTAGAACTCCAGCTCCGCGACCTCTCCTAGCGCCGGACATAACACACCTGGAAAGACCCATTCGTGTAAGCAAAAGACGACATGGAACGCAGCAAGACGGATTCCAAGACTGCACGTCGCCAAACTTCAGCGGCTCCCGGGTCGCCGACACGCTGTTGATTCCAGGCAGTCCTTGCAGACAATGTCGAAGAGGAATGCGGAGAGAGATCATAGCTGCAAGCCAGTGGGATGGATCATAACCAAAGGGGTTTCGGGAGTGCGAGAAGAAGTATCGCTGCGATAAAACGGAATTGTCGCTGCGACAAAATATAAATCGTCGCTGCGACAAAAATGTCGTTGACTGAGTGTTGCTGCGGCGGCACAGCTCTTGGTGCCCAATGGCCCCTCCAACAAAACACCCTTGCTTCACCGCCGCAGCACACGTGTGCAACCCGCGCCATGATCGCCTCGGTTGACCTTGGGTTGTGCGCTCGGCCAGCTGTGCTGTCAATCTGGCTAAGACTCGGATCCGGCTACTCTCGAGCCATTGAGGCGGTGACCAGACGAAATCATCGCTGCGACGAAATCCAGCTGACACGCATCATCGCGATGTCTCCCCTGCTTCCCGCGGCATACGAGAGGGTGTCCGGTTGGGGTGCGATCTTGTACCAGGGAAGCTAGCCAGCAGTCTTCTTTCTGCCTTGAGCTGCCTCGGCTCGAAATGAAGCGCAACCAGGCGAGAAGGGTACCGATCTGATCTGAGAGGTGACAATTGGGCATCAACTTCGGGGTCAGGGTGGTTGACACAGCCTTGTGGGCGCCCTCCGTCCGAATAGGTTGAGTGCCCGCGCGCCCGCGTCGCCCCAATTCCTTGGTGTTCATCTCAATTTTGTTGAGTCCCCGCTGGCATCACACAGGCGACGAGCCAGCTGACGAGCAAGCCTGCCTTGACCACAACGCCCAGGGAGCCTCGCCAGGCTCCCGAATGAACCATTCTCATGTCAAGGATTTGTCCGGCAGTGTCCTTCCGTCCGAACATTCTAACCCCCATGTTGATGGGAGGTTTTCGGGTAGGTGCCCGAGCGTGGTCGAGGGGTGATAACGATCATGGATTGTGGGAACCAATTTGGGATGGAGAATCGCTGGTGTCGTGTGTTTCTGGCGTTGGTGAGAGGTGAGCCTTGCTGACCCTTGTTTGGATGTTGATGGTGGGGTAGGCTCACATGGCATGGAAGCTCGTCCACACGCCAGTTCCTCAGGTCTTCGTGCTTGACATTGTTCCTTTTTCCTCTTCGTACACGGCTTGGTATCTTGTTGTTTTCGAACGTCTTTAGTGATACGCATTGACTAAATTATCGAGACCAGTGTTCACATTGCGAGGAGGGACAGCTCTTTGTTGTTCGTTGGGCTCCCTGGAAGCTGCCCAGTGCGGGGTTTCAGTGGGGAAGTTGCCTCGGCTGTTCGTCCGATTCCTGGCTTTCAGGCTGCCCGGAACATGGCTGGGGAGTTTGGAGTCCATGCGATTGGAAACCAAGCTTCTGCTTCTGATAGGGGCAATCTTTGTTTGACTCGAAGCACTGCGAAATGTCCTGGGCAAAGCCGTAGACTAGCATCTCCCCTGAAGCCCGCCTCAATATGAGATGGTATTAAAAGCCAGAAGTAAATGGAATGAGCTCCCGTCCTCCGGTCGTCGAAAGTTGCGACTAGCCAGCTTAGCCCGCTGCTTGCCACGGCCAACCGAGAGACATTGGACCAGACACAGCCTCATAGTGTGATGCAAAACTCGGCCTCGTTCCAGATGGACGATGTTTGGATACGGACGGACCAGCAAAATGGGCGACCCAGGAATCGAACCTGGGTTTGTTCGGGAAGAGGCTGAAAACCACAACGAACTGTACTGACCACTATACGAGTCGCCCTGTCATTTGATGCTTTGTGTTGTGGGTAACTCGGGAGTTGTGATGGGGTCCTGGTGTTGATCCAGCTCAGAGCTCCACCGGCTGGTTGGACCCTGTAGATGGGTGGCTTGACTCGCGCATTTCAGTTTCTCTCGAGACGTGAGGCGACTTGAAGTTATAACCTCCGAAAGAGCGGCATGAGCGAGGCCCGCGAGGTGTTTGTGGCCGAAAGGGTGGCCTGGTGACACTCTCTGGTACATCCGAGGTGTGCGATTGGCGTTGAGCGATTGGCGCTGCGGTCGAAGAAGAGAAGCTTCAACACCCGTCATGATCTCTCGTGACAAGCCAGATCTCTGTTCAGCAATGACAACATTTCGAAGCTGCCTCGATTCCTTTCTCCATTCTCATATCGATTGAAGATGGAAAGCACGACCACATCTTGAGGTCGTCTCGGCACTGGTTGTAGGGCACGTGATGCAGGGGCTCAATCCCGACGCTATGCGCAAACGTCACCTCCCGCCGCGCCAAGCTCTCCAACCTCCATGCCAACAGCACCGCCTTTCACCATCATAGGGCTTCCATGGGCTGAACAATAACATAGAAACAATGGCGAGGCTCGCGCTATTTTCTCGTCACCTGCTTCGCTGCCGACCTCGCTATGTCACCGCCCGACGGTACGCGACAGCGAGCAGCACTCCAGACGGCGCTTCCCAACAGCGCTTAGACAGCCGCGTCAAGCTTGTCGAAGTCGGCGCCCGAGACGGCCTACAGAACGAGAAGAAGTCGATTCCGCTAGCGACCAAGATCGACTTCATTGAGCGGCTAGCGAAGACGGGGTTGTCGTCGATCGAGGCCGGCGCCTTCGTGTCGCCGAAATGGGTGCCGCAGGTGAGCTGACCCCACAGCACCTCCCCACTTGTCGCCCCTGAGGCTCTCGCGAGATCTGACACTCCGATCCTACCACAGATGAACAACTCGGGTGAAATCCTCAAGCATATCCTCAAGCACGATATTACCTCGCCGAGCCCCCTCACATTCTCCTTTCTGGCGCCGAACATCAAAGGCCTGGACAGCGCAAACGCGATCCTCGCCCAGTACCCGACTGCATTCGAAACCGAAACGCAGCGCTTCGCGACGAGTACGGCGACAGAAACCCCTAGGGGCCCGCACAAGCCCGCCCTCGAGATTGCCGTCTTTGCGGCCGCGACCGAGTCCTTCTCGCAAAAGAACCTCAACTGCTCAATCGCCACCTCGCTGGAGCGTTTCGGCGAGGTGATCCGGGCGGCCAAGGACGCCGACTTGCGGGTACGCGCCTACATATCAGTTGTGCTGGGCTGCCCGTTCGAGGGGTATGATGTCAACCCGCACCGGGTAGCGGAGATCGCGACGGATTTCCTTGAAATGGGGGCCGACGAGATTGCGCTGGGTGATACTACGGGCATGGGTACGGCGCCGCGCACCAAAGACCTGCTCAATTGCCTTCGCAAGGCTGGAATCCGAAACGAAGACATCGCCATGCACTTCCACGATACTTACGGCCAGGCTCTAGTCAATACGGCCGTAGCGCTCGAGCACGGGATCCGTACTTTCGACAGTAGTGTTGGTGGTCTCGGCGGTTGCCCTTACAGTCCAGGCGCATCGGGCAATGTTGCCACCGAAGATATGGTCTACTTCCTGGAGAGCTTGGGCATGGATACGGGTGTAGATCTGGACGCGGTGGCAGATATTGGGGCCTGGATCACAAATGAAGTGGGTAAGCCGCACGGTAGCAGCGTAGGAAAAGCGGTGCTTGCCGCCAGGTTAAGGGCCCAAGAGGTGAGGACAGGGGATGTTTGATACGAATATTATTCTTTTGCAAAGGTATTCGCTACGATGAAGGGGAAGCAAGTGGTCGCCTCCACGTATACCTATTGTTTGGGTAATGTCAGCGAACGGAACAAAATCTTTACATATGGGGTCAACATCCTTACCTTCACGGCATCTGCCCCTATTTTGATCTTGCCCCAAGACACGGCCTCGTCCGGTCTGGCACCGGCATCGCTTCCATCAAACTCCTGGGCAGTGTTAATATAGACGGCAGACTCGGCACCATTTCGCATAAGGCACGCGTTTGCGATGTGATGCTTGACAATTCCGCCGCCGAGAATAATCATGCCGGCTCGCTTTGCACGAACCGCAATCGTGTTGATCTTCCGGATGTCTTCGACGATGTCGACCCGCAGTTGCTTCGGCGACGTTTTGAACGTGTGGAAGTACAACATGTCTCCCAGACTCCCGTCGGTAATGGCGGGGCAGAATACGGGGATGTTATTCTTGTAAGCCCAGTAGTAGACGGAGCGCTCGTCGTTAATCTCCTTACCGAGGCGGTGGATCATCTTCGAGGGTGTCCAGTGGATTTCGTCTTCAGTACCGCGGCTGGCCTCTTGCTCTTCTAGCATCTTGTCGAGAATAGGCACCACCCAGTCCTCGAACTTGCAGTAGTTGGAGTTGGGAACAACGAGGTTTCCGATGCGGTTGAGGCCCTGGGCACGCAGTTCCGCACCTGGAGCGCTGAAAGACGACATGTAGGTGTCGCCGAGACACTTGATGAAGTCCTCCTCAATGCCGCCCGCCGTGGTCACGATGGCCGAAACGTGGCGATGCTCAACGAGGTAGCGGAAGACGCCGCGGAGCCCAGAGGAAATCAAGTTAGACGTGTAGCCCAGGAAAATAGTTGTCTTGTCCCCTGTTTCGGGGTCGGACCATGCTCGCTACAGGGAAAAGTTAGTGTCTGATTCTCGACTCGGTTTACAGTGTCATCCGACCATATCGTTGATGATCCGGACCGCCTCGCACATCGATGACGCCTGGAACCCCATGTTCTTCATCCCCTCGTAGAGGTCGTCAACGGTGATGGCCCGGCCCTTGAACTTGTTGAAGTCGAGCTCCTCGACCTTTTGGGCACCCTCGGGCATCTCGACTGACTGGACCAGTACCGCATCGGTAGCGGCGCTGGGAGGCTGTTCGGCCATGTTGGCAAACCGTCACTTCCCCACAGACGGCGATACCGTCAGCCAGATGGCAACTTAAATCCAACCTAAAAGACAAGAAATATGTCGTCACTCGTACAGTGTGTCAGACCTAAGGGACAGGGTGTGTGTCGATCACAGTCTGGGGATCGTGCAGGCGCGGCTCTGCCGGATTTAAGGAGCAATAGTTGAGACGGAAAATGCCCAGTCCAAGGTTTCTGATTTCGGAACTAAAAGTAGCCAGCGTTTGTGAAACAGCCCCGCGATATCGTGACTCTTTGTCTTGAAAGCGGCGTGGTGCAGACTCGATCGCCAAGGGCCGGTTTCTGGTGACTGCCTGATTGGGTCTAGATTCAAGATGCGGGCTGCTCGAATTTGACGGGCACCCGAGGGTGTTTGTCAGACGCGGGAGCGCTGCTGCCTCTAAATTTTCTGCGTGTTTAGCCGCTGCCCACAGGGAAGTCTCCACGGCCTGACGAAACAAGACTAGCGCTGCAGGTGGTGTGGGCAGGTGTGGGTCCAAGGGCCACTCAATCCAAGACCTTTGCCGGTACGTACCCGCCCTAGCCCGGGCACTGGGGGGTCAGAGGGCTTTGGGAGGGCAGCATTTCGAGATCCACTTGATCCAATCTTCAGTTCTGTTCTCCTCCAAAACACCACATTCACGTCGAGTACACCACCCGCTGTGCCATCAACAATCGCGCTGCCGAGGAGCACGATATCTGGTGTCGGCCCACAGTTACAGACTCGCGGTGACACGCTTTTCATCGCTCGCCACCGGGAATTGCCATCGTGGAATTGCGAAAGCAAAAAGCTGCCGCAAACCATCCGTCAGCCTTAAACGCCAGCCGCAACGAGGGCGTGTATCCCGCCACCGCGGCATCAAATCCCACAGTTCGCCGTGCAGTACATCGCAACAACGACACGCTGCTACGGCCACAAACTTACGCCTGCCCCCGCAGACCTTGATAGCGAACCTTCCTTGACATGCGCATGCCGGATTGAGGCACTGAAGGAACTCAGAGGGCACCTGCCCTCGTCGAAATGTATGTTGCCTCTCGATACATTCACTCTCTTTATCTCCATTTTCCTCAGAATCGCCGCACGTCGTCGCCCGTGAGTGGGGAACTGCACCAATAAGCTGGCATCGAGCATGCCAACTATGATCCAATGCGACCGAGCTACCGTAACAGCCAGGAAGGTTACTTCTACGATGGCCGCCGTACTCCTCCACGTCGTCACCCTCGTGACGCTCCTTATTTCGATGCTTACCACCCCGACTACAGGTCAAGGTACGGCGGCAGATACGAAACAGACCGGCGCTCGCGTTCGCCGCGAGACCGGTCGCCGGGCTCATACGTGGACAAGTATGGCGATGGGGACCGCCGCCGCCAGTCTGTTGACACGCGGACTAACGCGGCCGCTTTCCAATCCAACCGAGAGCCTTTCCGCGACTCTCTCACTGGACGCGATCCGCCTCGAGCACCTAAGGCACTACTCGATTCCCCCAGCGGTCCAAGGGGTGGTGGTTTCGCCGGCGACTTCCGCGGAAGGGGTCGCGCTGGTGGTCCGGCCGGGGGTGGAGGCCGCGGCCGCGGCTGGCGGGAGGATAGCAGAGACCGCGGACGCGACCGTGAACCTGAATACCGGGACAGGCCCCATTTTAGGGACGAACGCAGCCGCGAGCGCGACCGAGAATGGCGCGACCGTGAACGTCCGGATTTCCGAGCCCGTCGGCCACCATCTCCGCAGGGAAGAGGTCGGTCACCCGGCGGCCGAGGAGATTTCAGAGACCCACCGCTCGGCATCGATGCGGAACGTGCTAGACGAGGGTCCAGGGATGGCCCACCGTCGGCAAGCTCTGCGTCATCGGACCCCCTTTTCCCCCCCACGTCCTTCCGGGGCGGTGCCGGCGGGTTCACTCGCGGTGCCGGAAGAGGAAGCCGTGGTCGGGGCAACGATTGGGATCGCGGTGGTCGGGGAAGAGGAGGCGTATTCTACGATGAACGGGACCGCTATCCGGGTCCAAGAAGTCGCTCTCAGGAAGGGCGGTGGGGACGCGACCAGGATGACCGGGAACGTAGGGATGTCAGATACCCTGACTTGGCCAGAGATCCTCGCGATGAACGTGAATTGAGGGATCGCGACCGCGATCTAATACGCCCAAAGGCCGACCGGGTATCACACGAACCTCCAGCATCCACCAAAGACGTCTCGCCGCCACCGCTAGCCCCGTCGGCACCGGCCTTCGGGTCCGTTCCTAGTCGCCAGCCTTCGTCCGCAGATATCCATTCCCTCACCGGCAAACCACCCCCAACCGGCCCAAGAGCCCTGACGGAAGAGAGGCCTGTGTCTGCCGGCCACGCGATGGTAAATGATAGGCCGCCCCCGACCGGCCCAGCCAAACCGGTCCTTCCTGATGGCAGCCCTCCCATCCCGGTCGGGCCCCGGGCTCAGCAACAAAAACAACAACAACAACAACAACAACAACAGCGGTCTAGCAAACAATGGATCAACCCAGCGCTGGCAGGCAAAAAGATACCCGAGTCTCCTAAAATGGGACGGTCGCAGAGCTTCGTATCGCAGCAACAGCGGCCTTTCGGTAACTATCGTCCCGAGTCATCACATTCCGACTACCATGGTGAGTTCGACCGGAGACCTCGCAGCTCTGACGCACAGTCCGAGTCCCAGCTCGCCACCACCGATGGGCAGCTGCGCTCGCTCTATATCGGATCCAGCGATTTCGGAATCAAGTCGGAGAGAGGTACGCAGTCTGCAAGAGCTTCGGTAGACCGCGAACCCAGGAATCCACCCGACGGCGATATCAAAATGGGCGGTCTGGATGCGATGGAGAATTTTCCAAGGCCAAGGGAGCCAAATCATCGGGAAGCGCTATCCGTCAGCCCCACCGTCCCAAAGCCCAGCGTCGGCCTTGGCCTCGATTTCGGAGATATTGGGAAGGCCGGCCAAGCCAAAGATCCCAGTGAGCCCGCGAAAAAGCCCACCATCCTCACTCTCCCATCCGCGAGGATTCAGTTGCCAGATAAACGTGCTGATACTCCCGTGGCCGGAGATTCGGACACCGACGAGGACATGGACGATTACTTTGAAGCTGAGATCTCGAAAAAAGAGGCCGAACTCAAAAAGTTGGAAGATGCAAGCGGCGGCGCCCCCACGCGGATTGTTGGACGGTATATAAGTGTTCTACATGAGAACATGTTAAAAGTCGTGAACGATCCGGTGACATTGGGCAGCTTATTAGGGCATCTTCCAGAAGGCTTCTCGTTCTCCCAGCCTACTAATCTCCCAGCCCAACACACCGAAGATCCTAAACCTATGGAGGAAGACAATACCCACGCAAATGCCCCGACTCCCCGCGAACCGTCCGCTATCCCGACGGTTGAAACTAGCCATGATGCCCAAGATCATTCGGTCGAGCTCCAACCTAAGATGGAGGAGATGGATACGGAGGGCTCTGGTCTACCGCCGTTACCAACCGTCGAACAACCAACAGGCCAAGACGAAGATGCTGATATGCTAGACGCCGAGGGGGAGCTGGATGACACGCTTGCTCCCTTACAGCGGTCTGTACCGGCTCACGGGGTTATGGAAACTGGAGAGGGTTTAGGCATCTTCCCGTCTGCATTTGGTCAACCCCATTCTGGACGCACTAGTCCCTCGGTCATGGATGAGGATAGCGAAGACCGTACTGAGGACGATGCTAGCGTCTATGGCAGTGTTGAAGCCGTTCGAGAGTATTCAGCGACCCCCCCTACCGAGGACCTTCCTGTGTTCACCGGCAAGCCGTGGTTTGAGAGTAAACGAGTTCGAAAACTCTCAAAGCAGTCACCTGAGTTTAGGAACTTCGTTCTGGGCCACATGAGAGAACACTTGACAAGTGCGCAGGGTGAACAACATACTCTGCGAGAGGAATACAGGAAAAAGTACGATTCCTATCTACGTTTTACCCTTTCAGACGACCCAACTGCAATCAAAGTCCGGGATAGTTGGGCATCTTCCGGCACGCCAGCAGCGAGCACAGGGAAGGCCGCCCAAGCCGTAGAGGCCAAGCCGGAAGGGGTCAGAAGCCGTCGCTTCGCCACCGATCTCGACCTTGCTCAGGCCCTCGAGCAGTCCAGGGTAGAACACCAAGAGAAACAGGAGAGAGAGGCCAGAGCACAAAGGGAGAAGTATCGAACGGAGAAAGAGGCGGTGATCCCCGATATGTTCTGGACGGCCGAGGAGAAAGAACAGGGCCTGTTTTACGACACGGCCGGTCTCCTCCCCCTCCGAAAACTTGTCGCCGCATGGCATGTTGTCCCCTGGCACGTCAACTTCAGCGAGGAAGAGGCGGAGAAATTCGAAAAGGCGTATCTCGAACACCCAAAGCAGTGGGGCAAGATCGCCAAGGAATTGCCGAATCGCGATTTCGGAGCCTGCATCCAGTACTACTATGCCAAAAAGAGAGAGCTTAATCTTAAGGAGAAGCTTAGAAAGCAACCCAAGAAGCGTAAGAAGGGTCGTGGGAAACAGCGGTCTAGTGCATTGGTATCAGAGCTCGGAAATACGGAGAACGAGACTGAGGAAACTCCCCAGGAAAATGGAGAAGGTTCGGAACGACAACGCCGTCCCCGGCGCGCGGCGGCTCCGACGTGGGGCTATGAGGCTACGCCAAATGCCGACTCGGATGGCACAACACCGGCTGCTACCCCAGGCCGCAGGCGAGCTGGTGCCGGCGCTGTTGCTGCTGCAGCCTCTTCGGAGACGAAAGGTGACAGTGGTGCCGAGAAGGTTGACGGCAGAAAAGGGCGCAAAAGAGGCCAGCCCAAGGCAGATAAGGACGCAAAGGCGGCCAAGCCCGCTCAAGCTCTCGCGCCAACCCCCGCCGCCACCACAGTTAAGGGCAACCGCTCCCGCTCCAACTCACGGGCACAAGGCACAGAGTGGACGCCGGAGACAGGGGTTGATCTGGCTGGCCGCCCTGCCGCCCAGTTCAACGTGCCCCCGGGAGGAATGCAGCCGCCTACCCTGCCTGTTCAACCGCCGGCGCTTGCCAGCCCCGATCGGCCGCCTGCTCCGATGCCCTCTGAAGTGATGGCTCCGCCTTCACTCTCTCTCCGACCAGAGCCCCCTCAGCCGCTGCCTTCAGTCCCTACCTTCGAGATCGGACAATCTTCTGGGCCAGAGCGTATCCGGACTCCTCAGCAGGCCTCAAGCTACTGGAGCGTATCCGAATCGACGGATTTCCCACACTTGTTGCGGTCTTTTGGCACTGACTGGAGTGCTATCGCGTCTCACATGCAAACAAAGACGGCAGTGATGGTATGTCGGATTCTTTACTAACGAGCTTGCGCAATCTGCTAACCCGGTTACAGGTCAAGAACTACTTCGTGCGGCAGAAAGAAGGAGCCAAGCCGGAGTGGGACGCCATCGCTCTCGACGCGGATACCAAGCGCGCGAGGGGAGAGAAACGACCCGCCCCACCTGCCCCATCTACTGGGCCCAGGAAACGATACGATGTGCCTTCGACTCATCGGACCCTAGCTGCGGCGGAGTCGGAAGATTCCACCAAAGCCGAGCCCTCCCCAGGCCAACCTTTCGCTCGCTTCCAAGTGCCAATCGCCCAGGCCATACCTGTCTCGCATCCGCTCGCCCCAGCTCAAGCACAACCGTCCATTTCAACGCCGATAGCATCTCCAGGACCATCCCCCCAGCCGCTACCACCCAATGGACAACCAGCGCCACAAGCGATCTCGCCGACTCATCCCTTGCGACCACCGGCTCCTTCTTTTGCGTACCCCGAGAAAGAGAGAGAGCCGTCCGGGCCACCGCCACCACCTGCTGTTCAACAATCACAAGCGCCAGTTCGCATGATCTCGCAAAAGCCGGCTCCTGGCCCTACGGCGGCCCCACCGGTGCCCGAGTCAGTTCCACGCTCGGCGGGCTGGGCGGATGATCATCACCCCTCGCTGCACACGCAACAAAAGGAAACTCGCGAGTCTCGTGACCTGCGCGAGCGACAATCCAGGCCAGAAATCTCTCCCAGGGAGCCCCTCAGACCCACAGTGGAACGCCCGCCCGCGCGACTTAAGCAGGAGCCGGAAGCCCTCCAGCATCCAGAGGTTTACCAAGCATTTCCTCAGCGCGCAGTGGTGCAGCCCAGAGGTGAGCCAGTGCCTTTGGCTCGACAGCCCGAACCCCCTCGAACCGTGGCACCAGCCCCGCAGCCGTTCGCGCAGCCCGTACAACCACAGCAAGTCAGAAGCCTTCTCGGCGAGCCTATGCCTGCCCAACAGGCACATCCGCAGTCGGTGGCGAACATTGAGCGGCCCATCACAGGTATCCAACGACCTTTGCCGACGACGATGTCGGAGCAATATGTCCCGAGCCCCGTGTCTGCGCAGCCCACCCCCACTATGCACCCTCCTGCTCTCGCGTCTCGTGTGCCGGAGCAGCGCAAGACAAGCAGTCTTATGGCGCTGCTCAATGACGACCCGCCTGCGCCGAAGAGGGTTGCTGACGTGTCAATCGGGATCAAAACAAGTTCTACACCACCACCTCAGTCGATATCTGCTCGCCCTCCGCAACCCCCAACGTCTGCACCGCCGTCGCAGCGTAGGGAAGCTGAGACCGGGTATCCATATGCTCGCAATCCTTCTCAGGCGCCACAGTCTGCGATACCACCACTGAAGCCATCGTACCACACTCAGTCCCCGCAGCCGCCGCATGTGAATGCCCCTAGGTCTGCGATGGCGATTGACCCTCCTGGTCCTCCCGCCGAACGCGAGTATTACGCGCGGCATCAACAATTTCCGTCTCAGCATCAGACGAGCGCATCAAATTCACCGCAGTCGCACCAGCCGCACCAGCCGCACCACTACCCGCAGCCTGTGCAACACCCTCAGCACCCTCCTCAACACGCACCCCAGCAGCACCCCCAAGCCGCCGCACAAATGGCATATCAGGCCCCACAGCCATCATACCAAGTGTACCCTGCTCAGCAGCCACATGCACCATCTCCGGCGGCCCAGTACCCGGCAAGTATGTCGGGACGGCGGGACCCGCCGCCTGGCCGTGATGCGTGGCCGCAAAATCCACAGGCCGGAACAGCCACCCTCCAGCAGCAGCAGCAGCAGCAGCAGCAGCACCCACACCCGCATCAGCAGCACCCGCAAACAGCATGGCCCCCAAAAACTCAACCGCCGGCCCCACAATCAGCCTGGGCAACTCAACAACCCAAACCACAGGTCACAATGCCGCCGCAGCAGCATTCCTGGTCGTCGTCGGGTGGTCCGCAACAACCCCACCCCGTCAACTTGAGGGAGCCACCACGCGTCCAGCCTTCTTATGGACATGACACGCAAAGTCCAGTGGCCGGTATGATGCAACATCAACATCATGGCTCCCTCGGAGGATCCCGGTACGCAGCACAGCCTGATCCCAGACGAGGTGAGCAAGTCCCTACGCCTGGCCCAGCGTATGCACGGTACGGTACACCAGGTCCTGGGCAAAGGGAGCCGGCCCGCAGCTTCACGCCTGTGAGTTTCGGCGATCCTCGACCGGGCCCTCCTCCACCATACCCGGGGCAGGACCCCATGCGGGAGATGCGAGACGCGCAGATGCGAGACGTGCAAATGCGCGAGCTGGGTAGAGACCCGCGGGGGTTGGTTGGAGACCACCGCGAAATGGTTCGAGACCCTCGGGGGGATCCTCGAGACCCAGCGGCGCAACAGCTCCAACAACAGCAGCTCCAGCAGCAGCAGCAACAGCAACAACAGCAGCAGCAACACCAAAGTATTCTAGCAAGGGGGGGGCTGAGGCCACATGATGAGTACAACCGTCAACCGCCTAGTAGATATGGTTAGAGTTCATACGGGCGACGGCTATATTTTACCTGGCAACATTATGAAGGGGTGGGAACATCCCGGCAACCTGATCATGGGGATATCTGGGACTCGTACGTGCGTTGACCGGGAGATACGTCAGCGACTTACGAAGAAAGCATTCCATGCATCGCGGAGCGCACTTGTTAATCCTCTTTGAGAGCAATATATCTATCAGACGAGTTTGTGGGAGAGTCGACAACTTACTATGGAGATGATGGCAGCCGCCAATCTTCATCACAATGACCAAAACACCTGCAAGAATGATGTTCGCCGATTAAGTCGTACATCAAGCCTGGTGCTTCGGTACTCATGGGCATTGCGCGCAAGGAAGCACTCACATGCTTCAAGGATATCATGGTTTGGTGTCATGTCTGGTGCCGAATTCTCTTATCGACAGTCATCATCGCATTTTACGCCGAGTTTATGCGAGGCAACCGAGGCTGCGAGGCTGCGATAGTGCTCTCTCAGCAAGGAGTTTGTCGGTCTTATTTCTCCCTTCGGATGCGATGTGCAATCTGCAAGGCTGCGATGGTGCGACGCTAGCGAGGAGTTTATCGGTCTCATTTCTCCCTTCGGGCGCAATGTGCAAACGGAACCAGGCGTTTACCTTCATACGACTATACTGCTCAGATGGCTGAGCGCGAAAACAACTTGCATGACGGGTGGCCTGGGCAAGGTCCTCGAGATGACGCGTTCTTTTATTGGGGTGCGACGTTGAAAAAACAAAGTTTTGCAACTCATAGTTATATCTCCGTTGGTATTGTGGTTTGGCCTCGTGGTTTGGCCTCAACTCCTTGCCGATCCACTTCGGCAGCTACAGGGCTCAGGCAGAGGGTGCAATGGCCGTTCTAGGAGCTTTCACCACAGGGGAGGGATTATGTGATCGGTCTTGTGTCCTGAGACGTGAATCAAGTTAACGGGAAGGGGATAGGAAAAAGGCGTGGCAGGAAGGAAGGAAGAAAGTCATTATGGAGGAAATATGGGTAAAGTCTCGTTGTGTATATCAACTGTTCTTTTTTATTAGTTTCTTTTGGTGCAGTGGCGAGGAGCACGCATGTGTGTATACGATGGGCGTGGGATTTAGCATAGTTTTCGGTTTGGCTCGGGTCTTTTCCATTACACGGGTCAGTTATTTCTGCCTATCCCTTCTTGCTTCTTGCAGCGTTCGGGAGTTAGATAGACAATATTGAAAGCTACATTTCGACATGCAGCACCTTACTTGCCCGCTTGGTTCTAAAGCTTTGTGTACACCTCCTCTTCGAACGCCTTCATGAGCGGTCGTACCAATGGATCAGCCGGGTTGGCGATCTGCGTGCCAAAGATGGCGCACACGCCTGCCTTGCGATCGATGAACTATTAGTCGACACTGTCAGCAAGATATCACCCCCCACCGTGTACAGATAGCAGACAGCGGACAGTAGAGAGAAAACTCACCCAGTTTAAATTAAACACCCCCGCCCAAAACAAAAACCCACCCCTCCTATGCCCGTGACTGTCCCCATCAACCAACAACCCGCCCAAACTCCAATCATACTCCCCCGTGTCAGGCACCCACCCCACAATCCACTCGGGATTCTTCACATTCTCCAGCAGCGCCCTCTTCGCCCCCTCCTCTAGTTGCGGCCTGAACAGCTCCCCTGCCGTCTCGGACGAGAGCAGTCGGCCATCGTCGACCAGAAGCGAGTGCAGAATCTCGAGGTACGCTTGTAGCGAAGCGTACCCCCCTTCTCCGCCGAAGGCTTGGCGGGTGGGGTCGGATTGGGGAGGGGGCAGTGGGGAGTGCACGACGGGGGATGACCCACTGGGGCGGGCGGTCATCTGGGCGAGCTTGGCGGTGCAGGAGTGGGAGCGCTCGGGAAAGAAGGTGATGGAGGAGGGGAGGAGGCCGAGGGGGGCGAGGATGTGAGAGTGGAGGTAGTCTTCGAGAGGGAGGGAGGTTAGGGTCGTGATGAGCTGGCCGACCCAGTCGAGGGACGAGCCGTAGGCCCAGGAGGTGCCGGGCTCGAAGAGGAGGGGGTAATCGAAGCGCGAGGGGACGGAGGTGGTTGGTGGCGGGGAGGGGGGGGAGCCGGGCGGGAAGAGGTAGGTTGAGAGGGTGGGCGAGAGGAAGTGGTAGCCGCAGCCGGAGGAGTGGGTGAGGAGGTGGCGGAGGGTGAGGAAGCGGGTGCGCTCGGTGAGGATGGGGGCGCCCGAGGGGGTGAAGCCGCTGAGGATGGGCTTGGAGGCGAGGTCGGGGAGAAAGGGGGCGAGGTCGTCGTCGAGGCGGATGAGGTCGCGGTCGACGAGCTGGAGGGCAGCGATGGCGGTGAGGAGCTTGGTCATTGACGCGAGAGTGAAGACGGTGTCGAGGGCCATGGGAGCGGGCGAGGATGGGTCGAGGGAGGATTGACCGAGGGACTTGGCGTAGTTGAGCTTGCCTGGGGAGGTCAG